>Ga0156086_1020_pt1 | contig 38626 bp, 22 predicted proteins | sample RifCSPlowO2_02_FD_107739 | JGI IMG/M metagenome (GOLD analysis project Ga0156086, IMG submission 107739) | Betaproteobacteria bacterium RIFCSPLOWO2_02_FULL_68_150
CCTCCATCTGCGCGAGCAGGAACGCGGCGACGATCTCGCCCGGCAGGAACGACGAGCCGATGTCGACCCAGGTGTACTTGTCCACCTCGCCGCGAAAGAAGCGGCTGCGGTCGGTACCTTTCTCGCGCACGATCTCGGCGCGTGCGATCAGGCGCTCGTCGTTCACCAGCAGCGCGCCGCCTTCGCCCGAGATCACGTTCTTGGTCTCATGGAAGCTCAGCGCGCCGAGCGCGCCAAGCGCGCCCAGGGCGCGCCCGCGGTAGTCCGACATCAGGCCCTGCGCCGCGTCCTCGATCACCAGCAGGCCGCGGCGCCGGGCGATCTCGAGGATCGCGTCCATCTCGCAGGCGACGCCGGCGTAGTGCACCGGCACGATGGCGCGCGTGCGCGGCGTGATCGCGGACTCGATGAGCGATGCGTCGAGATTGAGCGTGTCGGCGCGGATGTCGACGAACACCGGGACGCCGCCGCGCAGCACGAAGGCATTGGCCGTGGAGACGAAAGTGTAGGAGGGCAGGATCACTTCGTCGCCCGGCCCGATGCCGGCGAGGATCGCGGCCATGTCGAGCGCCGCGGTGCACGAGTGCGTCAGCAGCGCTTTGCGCGCGCCGGTTCGCTGCTCGAGCCAGCGGCTGCAGGCGGCGGTAAACGGGCCGTCGCCGGCCAGCATGGAATTCTGGTGGGCGCGCGCGATGTAGCTGAGCTCCCGGCCGGTCATGTGCGGCCGGTTGAAGGGGACCTTCATGTCTCAGCGGCCGTAACCGATGACGACCGCGCCGAGCACGATCAGCGCCACGCCGGCGGCCTTGTGCAGCGACAGCTGCTCGCCGAGCAGCCACGCGCTCAGCACCAGCACCAGGGCGAAACTGAGGCTCATGAGCGGGTACGCCCGGCTCAGCTCGAGTTGCGTCAACGCCGCCATCCAGGCGAGCGCGGCGGCGAACGCGGCGCCCAGGCCCGCCAGGATGTAGGGATCGAGCAACAGCCGCAGGACGAATCCCGCCTGGGCGGGCAGCGCTTCCGGCAGCGCGCCGTAGGCTACGACGCGCCACTTGATCAGCAGCTGGCCGGCGACGGTGAGCAGCAGCGTGATGGCGAGATAGGCGTAACCCATCCGCCGAGCTAACGACCCGGTTTGCGCCCCATCGGCCGCCGGCCGCGGGACTTGGAGGCGTGTGGTTGCCCGCCTCGGCGTCCGTCCCCACCCCGGCCGGGCCGGTTGCCGCCCTGCGGCGGGCGCTGGCCAGGCGTGCCCGCTGACGACGAAACCCTGCGGATCGCAGCGTTCAGGGCTTCGATGTTCGCCAGCCGGTGCTCGCCGGGACCGTGCAACTGCAATGCCTCCTGCTCGAGGCGAAGCAGTTCGCGCAATCGAGGCAGCGCATAGTCACGCGCGACCGCAACGCCGGATTCATTCTCGATTTCCTGCCGGTGCATCTGAATGCTGGCAATCTCATCCGTCACTTCGTCCGACGCTGTCCCCACCCGTGAACTCCCTTTGACCTGCACGTGGGCTCGCGGTCGGGTCAAAGGCCAACCGGGGCACCACACTCGAGGTTCGCCATTCTAGCGCCGGAGCGGGGCTGCATCTGACGGGATTGAGGAGCCGATCCGAAATCGAAGGCGCAGCGACCGGGATGGGGCAGAATGAGCCCATGGCGAGCCCCGAAACACTGGCGATCCTGGTCGGGGGCGGACCGGCCCCCGGCATCAACGGCGTCATCAGCGCGGCGACCATCCGCGCTCGACTGCAAGGCCTCCGTGTCGTGGGCATCCGCGACGGTTTTGCCGACATCATGCAGGGAAAACTGGAGCGCGTGGTTCCGCTCACCTCGGAAGAGGTCAGCCGCATCCACTTCAGCGGCGGATCCTACCTCGGCACCTCGCGTGCCAACCCGACCAGGGAGCGCGCACACCTGGACCACGTGCTGCGCTCGTTGGCGGCGCTTGGCGTCGGCCAGTTGATCACGATCGGGGGCGACGACACGGCCTTTTCCGCGATGCACGTCGCGCAGGGCGCCGGCGGCCGGATCCGGGTCGCGCACGTGCCCAAGACCATCGACAACGACCTCGATCTGCCGGCGCACATCGACACCTTCGGCTACCAGACGGCGCGCCACGTCGGCGTCGGGCTGGTGAAGAACCTGATGATCGACGCTTACGCGACGAGCCGCTGGTACCTGGTGGTCGCGATGGGACGCAAAGCCGGCCACCTCGCCCTAGGCATCGCCAAGGCGGCCGGAGCGACGCTCGGCATCATTCCCGAGGAGTTTCCCGGCACCAAGACGAACCTCGATACGATCGTCGACATCCTGACGGGCGCGGTCGTCAAGCGACTCGCGGCTGGACGCAAGGATGGCGTCGCGGTGCTGGCCGAAGGCCTGGCCGAAAGCGTGCCCGAGGCCGAGCTCGAGCGCTTCGGTGCCATCGAGCGCGACGAGCACGACCATATCCGCTTCGCCGAGCTCGACCTCGGCCGCGGCATCAAGCGGCAGCTCGAGGCGAGGCTGGCGAGCCTTGGTCTCAAGACCACGCTGGTGGCGAAAGACATCGGCTACGAGTTGCGCTGCGCAGACCCCATCCCGTTCGACATCGAGTACACGCGCGACCTTGGCTACTGCGCCGCGAAGTTCCTCCTCGAAGGCGGCTCGAACGCCATGATTTCTCTGCAGGGCGGCAATTTCGTGCCGGTGCCCTTCTCGACGATGCTCGATCCGCAGACGCAGCGCACCCGGGTGCGGCTGGTCGATATCCGCTCGACCCGCTACGCGATCGCGCGGCGCTACATGATCCGCTTGCGCCGCGACGACTTCGACAACCCCGCCAAGCTCGCGAGGATCGCGCCCGTGGCCGGGCTGTCCGCCGACCAGTTCCGCAGCCGCTTCGCCTACGTCGTGGAGCACGAGCCGCCGCCCCTGGTGCTGACACCGTCGCCGTAACCCGCGGCGGCGAGGCACGGTCACGGAGCACCATCACTTGAGATTGAGCGGCAATACCGTTCGCGACGCCTTGCTCGATTGGGGCGCGCGTCTGCGCCGCAACCGACCTGCCCCGCAATTCGCCGAAGACGAGCCGCCGCTGCGCTCCGAGCTGTTCAGCGCGGACCAGATGGAGCAGCACGGCAAGATCCTGGCCGGCACGCACCGGTTGAGCCTCAAGCGGGCGCCCGACCAGCTTCTGACCCGCCTGGCCGCAAATGAAGCCGTGCTGGTCGGGGTCTGCAACCTGCTCACGGCGGCGGTCAGGGCGAACCGCCGGATCTCTCCCGCCGGGGAGTGGCTGCTCGACAACTTCTATCTGATCGAGGAGCAGATCCGGACCGCCAAGCGGCACTTGCCGAAGGGCTACAGCCGGCAGTTGCCGCGCCTCGCCTACGGTCCCTCGGCGGGGCGGCCGCGCGTCTACGACATCGCGCTCGAATCGGTTTCGCACGGCGACGGGCGAGTGGATCTGGAAAGCCTCAGCCGCTTTGTCGCCGCGTACCAGCAGGTGACCGCGCTCACCCTGGGCGAGTTGTGGGCCATCCCGATCATGCTGCGGCTGGCGCTGATCGAGAATCTGCGGCGCGCGGCGGCCCGGATCTCCACTGGCACCCTGGAGCGCGACCAGGCGGACGCCTGGGCGGACCAGATGATGGAGGTCGCCGAGAAGGACCCGAAGAGCCTGATTCTCACGATCGCGGATATGGCCAGGTCGGGTCCGCCGATGACTACTCCGTTCGTAGCCGAATTCGCGCGCCGCTTGCAGGGACAGAGCTCGGCCCTGGCGCTGCCCCTCACCTGGATCGAGCAGCGCCTCTCCGAGTCCAGCCTGACGATCGAACAGCTGGTGCAGGCCGAAGCCCAGAAACAGGCGGCCGACCAGGTCTCCATCAGCAACAGCATCGGCAGCCTGCGTTTTCTGGGGGCGATGGACTGGCGCGAGTTCGTCGAGACCATGAGCGCGGTGGAGAAGAAACTGCGCGAGGATCCGGGCGGGATCTACGGCCGGATGGACTTTGCCACGCGCGACCGCTACCGGCACGTCGTGGAAAGGGTTGCGAAGGCGAGCCGCCTTTCCGAAAGCGACGTCGCGCGCAAGGCGATCCAGCTGGCGCACGAAGGCGCGGCACGGACCGGCGCTGACCATCGCGTCGCGCACGTCGGTTTCTACCTGATCGACAAGGGGCTGCCGCAGCTCGAGCGCGCGGCGCAGGCGCAGCGGTCCCCCGCCGAGGCCCTGCGCCGGGCTGCCGGGCGGCTCCCGTTGTTCCACTATCTGGGCGCGATCGCGTTGCTCACGCTGGTACTGGCGGCAGCGTTAACGGCGAAGACCCGGGCGGACGGGGCGAGCGACGCGGTGCTGGTGTCGATCGGCATCCTCGCGGTGCTGGCGGCGAGTCATTTCGCGGTGACGCTGGTGAACTGGCTGGCAACGCTGCTGGCGACACAGCACGCGCTGCCGCGGATGGATTTCGGCGCGGGAATCCCGGCCGAGTTCCGCGCTCTGGTGGTGGTGCCGACCCTGCTCTCGAGCGACCAGGGCATCGAAGATCTGGTCGAGGCGCTCGAGGTCCGGTTCCTGGCGAACCAGGATGAAAACCTGCACTTCGGCCTGCTGACCGATTGGCGCGATGCGCCCGCGGAGAGCCTTGCGGAGGACGCGGCGCTGCTGCTCCTCGCCGCCAGGAGAATCGAGGAACTGAACCGGAAATACGCCGGCGCCGCTGCCGACCGGTTCTTCCTGTTCCATCGCCCGCGCTGCTGGAATGCGCAGGAACGCCTCTGGATGGGCTACGAGCGCAAACGCGGCAAGCTGGCGGACCTGAATGCGTTCCTGCGCGGCGCAGCGAAGGATCGTTTTGCGCTGGTGATCGGTGCCACCGAAGTATTGTGCAACGCGAAGTACGTGATCACGCTCGACACCGATACGCAGCTGCCGCGCGATTCGGCGCGCCAGTTCGTCGGCGCCATGGCGCATCCTCTGAATCGCGCGCGCTACGACGAGGAGCGGCGCCGCGTCTGCGACGGCTATGCCATCCTGCAGCCGCGCCTGGCGGCGAGCCTGTCGAGCACCAACCGGTCGCGTTATGCGCGGCTGTGCGGCAGCGAGCCCGGCATCGATCCGTATACGCGCGCGGTGTCCGATGTTTACCAGGACCTGTTCGCCGAAGGCTCCTTTATCGGCAAGGGCATCTATGACATCGATGCCTTCGAGCGCGCGCTCAAGGGGCGCCTTCCCGAGAACCGGATCCTGAGCCACGACCTGCTGGAAGGTTGCTACGCGCGGGCCGGGCTGTTGAGCGACGTGCAACTGTTCGAGGAATACCCCTCCGGTTACGGCGCGGACGTGAGCCGGCGGCAGCGCTGGATCCGCGGCGACTGGCAGATCGCGCAGTGGTTGCTGCCGCAGGTTCCCGGAGGCGGCGCGGGCCGCGAGCGCAACCCGCTCTCCGCGCTGTCGCAATGGAAGCTGTTCGACAACCTGCGCCGCAGCCTCGTGCCGGGGGCATTGACGCTGCTGCTGCTGTGCGGGTGGACCGTCTCGCCAGCGGCCGCGTTCTGGACCCTGGCCGTGCTGGCAATCGTGCTGATTCCCCCCTTGCTAGCGTCCGCACTGGAGCTGATACGCAAGCCGGACGATGTGCCGCTTGGACAGCATCTGTCCGGTTCATTGCGATCGGCCGGACGCCATATCGCGCAGGCGGCCTTCGCGCTGGCCTGCCTTCCGTACGAGGCGTTCTTCAGCCTGGATGCGATCGTGCGCTCGGCGACGCGGATCCTGCTCACGCATCGCCGGCTCCTGGAGTGGAGCCCATCGAACGAGCCGGGGCGCGCGGATTTCGTCGCGCTCTGCGGGGCGATGTGGATCGCTCCCGCGATCGCCGCGGCCGCGGCAGCGTGGTTGGCCGCAGCGAGTCCGGCAACGCTGCCAATTGCCGGGCCGATCCTGTGCTTGTGGTTTGCATCCCCGGCGCTCGCGTGGTGGCTCAGCCGGCCGCTCGCGCGCCCCGAGGCGAGACTGACCGTCGAACAGCTGCTGTACCTGCGCAAGCTTGCGCGCAAGACCTGGGCGTTCTTCGAGACCTTCGTCGGCCCGGACGAACAATGGCTGCCGCCGGACAACTTTCAGGAGTATCGCGGCGCGGTGGTGGCGCATCGCACATCGCCGACCAACATGGGGCTTGCGCTGCTCGCCAATCTGACTGCGTACGACTTCGGCTACCTGCCGGCGGGGCCATTGCTCGAGCGCAGCGCAAATGCGCTGCGCACGATGGCGGCGCTGGAACGGCATCAGGGCCACTTCTTCAACTGGTACGACACGCAGTCCCTGCAGCCGCTGCCGCCGCGCTACGTTTCATCGGTGGACAGCGGCAATCTCGCCGGCCATCTGCTGACCCTGCGCCAGGGGCTGCTCGCGCTGCCCGATGAACGGATTCTCGCGCCGCGCGTCTTCGAGGGGCTGAGCGATGCCCTCGCCATTCTCGTGGACGTTGCGGGAGAGGCGGCGACGGCGCAACTGGCTCAGCTGCACAAGGACCTGGAGTCCGCCTACGATTCGCGGCCGGTCACGCTCGACGCCGCGTGGCGCTGGCTCGAACCGCTGGCGACCACGGCAACGGAAATCGCGCGCAGCTTCGATGCCGGCCGCTCTTCCGGGACGGAAAGCGAAGCGCAGTGGTGGGCGCAGGCGTTGGATCGTCAATGCCGCAGCGCGGTTGACGAACTGTTGTGGCTCGCGCCGTGGCTTGCGCTGCCGGTGGCGCCGGCAAGGTTGGTCACGCTCCCGGGTCTCGACGGGATTCCGACGTTGCGCCAATTGGCGGGGCTCGAGGCGCAATTGCGGCCGGCCATCGGGCGTTGGCTGGACGCTGACGTGCCGCCCGATGAACGCGCGTGGCTCCTGGAGCTGCAACGCGCGGTCGCGCTGGCGAGTGCCCGCGCCCGGCAGCGCATCGCGGCGATCGAAGACCTCGTGCGGCAAGCCGGCGAACTTGCCCGGATGGAATACGACTTCCTGTACGACCGGGCGAGCCATCTGCTGGCCATCGGCTACAGCGTGGGTGAGCGCCGGCGCGACTCGAGCTACTACGATTTGCTCGCCTCGGAGGCGCGCCTCGCCTGTTTCGTGGCGATCGCCCAGGGACAACTGCCGCAGGAAAGCTGGTTCGCCCTCGGGCGCCTGCTCACCACCGCCGGCGGCGAGCCGATTCTCCTCTCGTGGAGCGGCTCGATGTTCGAGTACCTGATGCCGCTCCTGGTGATGCCGGCCTACGAAAACACGCTGCTCGACCAGACCTGCAGGGCTGCAGTGGCGAGGCAGATCGAATACGGCCGGCAGCGCGGCGTGCCCTGGGGCATGTCGGAGTCCGGCTACAACGCGGTCGACGTCCATCTCAATTACCAATACCGGGCCTTCGGCGTTCCCGGGCTGGGGCTGAAACGCGGGCTGGCGGAAGACCTCGTCGTCGCGCCGTACGCCTCGGCGCTCGCGCTGATGGTGGCCCCCGAGGCGGCGTGCCTGAACTTGCAGCGCCTCGCGGCCGACGGGCTGGAGGGCAGGTTCGGCTTGTATGAGGCCATCGACTACACCCCGCCGCGGCAGCGACGCGGCGAATCGAGCGCGGTGGTCCGGTCCTACATGGCGCACCACCAGGGCATGACGCTGCTTTCTCTCGCCCACCTGCTGCTGGATCGCCCGATGCAGCGGCGCTTCGAAGCGGATCCGCTGTTCCAGGCCACCACGCTGCTGCTGCAGGAGCGGATTCCGAAGGCCACGGCGTTGCATCTGCACGCGGCCGAACTTTCCGATATTCGCGCCATCTCCAGCGGTCCGGAGATGCCGGTGCGCGTGCTCGCCAGCCCCGACACGCCGGCACCCGAAGTGCAACTGCTGTCCAACGGCCGCTACCACGTCATGGTGACGAACGCGGGCGGCGGCTACAGCCGCTGGAAAGACCTCGCCGTGACGCGCTGGCGCGAGGACAGCACCGGCGACCGCTGGGGTACCTTCTGTTTCATCCGCGACCTGGCGAGCGGCGAGTTCTGGTCGAGCGCCCATCAGCCGACGCTCGAACCCGCGCTCGCGTACGAAGCGATGTTCTCGGAGGCGCGCGCGGAGTTTCGCCGCCGCGACCACGATATCGATACCCATACCGAGATCGTCGTGTCGCCGGAAGATGACATCGAGTTGCGCCGGCTGCACATCACCAATCGCTCCCGCACGCGCCGGGTGATCGACATCACGAGTTACGCCGAAGTCGTGCTTGCGTCGAGCGTCGCGGACGCCCTGCATCCGGCGTTCAGCAATCTGTTCGTGCAGACCGAGATCATCCGCCAGCGGCAGGCGATCCTGTGCACGCGCCGGCCCCGCTCGCTCGAGGAGCACCCGCCCTGGATGTTTCATCTGATGGCGGTGCACGGCGCGGACAGCCGGGAGTCCTCCTACGAGACCGATCGCCTGCGTTTCATCGGCCGCGGGCGCTCGCTCGCGGCGCCGCAGGCCATGTCCGAGCTGGCGGCGCTCTCGGGCAGCGAGGGCTCGGTGCTGGATCCCATCGTCGCGATCCGGCACCAGATCACGCTCGATGCGGAGCAATCGGCGATCATCGACATGGTCTCCGGCATCGGCGAGACGCGCGAAGCCGTCCTGGGCCTGGTCGGCAAGTACCAGGACCGGCATCTGGCGGATCGCGTCTTCGACCTGGCGTGGACGCATAGCTGGGTGACGCTGCGCCAGATCAACGCCACGGAGTCTGACGCACAACTGTATGGACACCTGGCGGGCTCGGTCATCTACGCCAATCCGTCGTTGCGCGCAGACGCAGCCGTTCTCGCCAAGAACCGCCGCGGGCAATCCAGCCTGTGGGGCTACGCCATTTCGGGCGATCTTCCGATCGTGCTGCTTCAGATTGGCGACCTGGCGAATATCGATCTGGTGCGCCAGCTGGTGCAGGCCCACGCCTACTGGCGCCTGAAGGGACTGGCGGTGGACCTCGTGATCTGGAACGAGGATCGCGCCGGGTACCGGCAGCTGCTCCAGGAACAGATCATGGGGTTGATCGCCGCGGGCATCGAAGCGCATGTCATGGACCGGCCGGGCGGCATCTTCGTGCGGCGCGCGGAACAGATCTCGGAGGAGGATCGCATCCTGCTGCAAACGGTCGCGCGCGCCATCATCACCGACCGGCGCGGCTCGCTGGGCGAGCAGATCAACCGGCGCGGCGTGATGGAAGTGCGCGCGCCGCATTTGAATCTGCCGCGTTTCAGCCCGACCCGAAGCCGGCGCGCCGAGACTCCGGCTGCCGAGAGCGCGCCGCCGCGCAACGACCTGATCTTCGGCAACGGGCTGGGGGGTTTTACTCCCGATGGGCGCGAGTACGTCATCACCACCGCGCATGGGCAGGTGACCCCGGCGCCGTGGGCGAACGTGCTGGCGAATCCGCACTTCGGCAGCGTCGTCTCGGAAAGCGGCCCGGTGTACACCTGGAGCGAGAACGCGCACGAGTTCCGCCTTACGCCCTGGGATAACGACCCGGTGTGCGATTCGGGCGGCGAGGCGTTTTATCTGCGCGACGAGGAAAGCGGGGTTTTCTGGTCTCCCGCGCCACTGCCCGCGAGAGGGGCGAGCGCCTACACCAGCCGGCACGGGTTCGGCTACAGCGTGTACGAGCACAGCGAAGAGGGCATCCGCTCCGAACTGTGGATCTATGTCGAGCGGGAGGCAGCGGTCAAGTTCTCGGTTCTCAGAGTGCGCAACGATTCGGACCGGCCGCGCCGGCTCAGCGCGACCGCCTACGTGGAATGGGTGCTCGGCGATCTGCGGCCGAAAACCGCCCTGCACGTGATCACCGAGATCGACCCTGCGAGCGGGGCGCTCTTCGCGCGCAACGCCTACAACATCGAGTTCGCCGATCGCATCGCGTTCTTCGATACGGACGAGACGACCCGGAGCGTGAGCGGCGACCGTACCGAGTTCGTCGGGCGCAATGGCTCCCTGCGAAACCCTGCCGCCATGACCCGGTCGCAGCTTTCCAACAAGATGGGCGCAGCACTGGATCCCTGCGCGGCAATCCAGGTGCCGCTCGAGCTTGCCGAGGGCGAAGAGCGCGAAATCGTCTTCAGGCTCGGCGTCGCCGGCCGCCGCGGCGCCGATGAAGCCAACAAGCTCGTGCGTCGTTTCCGGGGGTCCGCCGCTGCGCGCAATGCGCTCGAGGCGGTGCGGCAGTACTGGCACGAGACGCTCGGCGCGCTACAGGTGGAAACGCCCGACCGGTCGCTCGACGTGCTGACCAACGGTTGGCTCGTGTATCAGACGCTGGCCTGTCGTCTCTGGGCACGCAGCGGCTATTACCAATCGGGCGGCGCATTCGGTTTCCGCGACCAGCTGCAGGACGTGATGGCGCTGATCCACGCCGAGCCCGGGCTCGTGCGCGAGCACCTGCTGCGCTGCGCGGCGCGTCAATTTCCCGAAGGCGATGTCCAGCACTGGTGGCACCCGTCATCGGGCCGCGGGGTGCGCACGCGTTGCTCCGACGACTATCTCTGGCTGCCGCTGGCTGTGAGCCGTTACGTCCTCGCCACGGGGGACCGGGCAGCGCTGGAGGAAATCGTCCACTTCATCGACGGCCGGCCGGTCAATCCCGGCGAGGACTCGTATTACGACCTGCCCGGCCGCTCCGAAGAAGCGGCAAGCCTGTACCAGCACTGCGTGCGTGCGATCCTGAGAGGCCTTCGCTTCGGCGAGCGCGGCCTGCCGCTCATCGGCACCGGTGACTGGAACGACGGCATGAACATGGTCGGCGCGCAGGGCAGGGGCGAGAGCATTTGGCTTGGGTTTTTCCTCCATGAAGTGCTGGCGCAGTTCGGCCGGCTGGCGCGCGTTCATGGCGACGTCCCGTTTGCCGAGCGCTGCCAGGCGGAGGCGGAGCAGTTGCGCCGGAATATCGAGCAGCAAGGCTGGGATGGGGCGTGGTACCGCCGTGCCTATTGCGACGACGGCACGCCGCTGGGATCCGCGAGCAACAGCGAATGCCAGATCGATTCGATCGTGCAAAGCTGGTCCGTGCTCTCCGCTGCGGGCGATGCCCGCCGTTCGCGCCAAGCCATGGAGTCATTGGACCAACGGCTCGTGCGCCGCGAACACGCGCTGATCCAACTGCTCGATCCGCCGTTCGACAAGTCGGCCCTGAATCCCGGATATATCAAGGGCTATGTGCCGGGCGTGCGGGAAAATGGCGGGCAATACACGCATGCCGCGATCTGGGCGGCGATGGCATTCGCGGTATTGGGCGACAGCCGGCGCGCATGGGAACTCACCGCCATGATCAATCCGCTGAACCACGCGGCATCGGCAGCGGCCATAGCCACTTACAAGGTGGAGCCCTACGTGGTCGCCGCAGATGTCTATGCCGTTTCGCCGCACATCGGCCGCGGCGGCTGGACCTGGTACACGGGCTCGGCCGGCTGGATGTACCGGCTGGTCGTGGAATCGCTGCTTGGCCTGCGCCTGGAAGTGGACCGTTTGCGCCTGCAGCCGTGCCTGCCTGCGACGTGGGAGGGGTTCAAGCTGCACTACCGGTACCGGGAGACGGTCTACCATATCAACGTGCGGCAGGCGTCCGAAGGCGATGCAGCGCGCATCGTGGTGGACGGCGTCGTGCAAGCCGACCAGGCAATTGCGTTGCTCGACGACCATCAAGAACATTCGGTCGAAGTCACGATCCCCGCCGCGCGCAGTTGAAGCGAGCCGGCGAACGCCCGTGGCGCCGCGGCGGTCGCAGCCGCCGGCGCAATGGCAGCGGGTCCAGCCGCTAACGCTTCTTGCCTGGCGCCGGCGGCAGCATTCTGTTTGGCGAAACACCGAACGCCGGTGCCGGCGCGGCGGCCTTCTTGGTTTGCTTGGGTTTCTTCTTTTCGCGATTGCTGCGCAGCTGTCCTTTGGCCATTCAATTTCTCCTTTGGCGAATCGAATCCCACAATGAACCAGGAATTATGCGGCTAACCGGCTCGACGTGCATCACCATCGCCGGATACTCGGCGCGAATATCGAACTGAAGCGGGCGTTGCGCGATGGGCAGCGTATCTTCCGCATCCGCAGGGCTCGCCGCTCGAGCGAAGATTAATCCCAGGTCGGCAGGTGATGGAATCAGGGACAAAGGAATTCGCGTTCCTCGAGTAGCCGGCGAAACGCCAACTTGTCGCGCACTCGGCGCACCGCATCGCCGGAAATTCCCGGAAAACCGAAACGCTCCGCGAGCAGCGCCGCGAGCTCGACGCCCGAATCGTCCGCCGCCAGCACGGCATCCGGGTTGGCGTCGGTCTCCCGCAGAACGGTGTCGTCGGAGGTCTTTGCTGGAGCGTGGAAGCGGTGGCTTTGGGCTTTCGCTCATGCGCGATTCGGACACCTCGCGGACCTCAAGAATCCCCGCGCTGCCGCTCTTGGGCACGACTGGAACAAGTGCTAAACCGGTCCCTCGCCCTTGTACTGCATGGTTATTCAAAAACTCAAATGCTCCAGCTAGGACCGTTGGCCATTATCGTCGCAAGCAGTTGATACAGATGGTATTTTACATATGATATATTGAACCATAATAAAGCACGCGATATGTTGTGATATGCTGGTAAGCGCATGTCCACAACAATTTCAGTCGCACGCATCCGTACACTTCGCGCGCATCTAGGACTGACGCAAGCGAAGCTTGCGGAGTTGATGGGAGTGTCGTTCGTCACCGTCAACCGCTGGGAGAACGGACAGTCGAGTCCGTCGCGGCTCGCATTGGAAAAAATCGTCCGCGCCGAGCGTCTCGGGCTGGATGGTTTTTCTGCCGATGCTCCCGCGATGCCGAAGGTGCAACCCGCACCGTCTGACACAACCCTCGACTTCTCCTCCGATCCCGAAGACGTCCGCATTGTCGTCGAGGCCGAGCGCCTGAGCTACGGCCACCTCGCCAATCCGGCCTTCGCCGCCGAGGTATCGCTCGTCGATCCGCTGCCGCACCAGCGCATCGCGGTGTACAAACACATGGTGCCGCAACCTCGGCTGAGGTTCCTGCTCGCGGACGACGCGGGCGCGGGCAAGACAATCATGGCGGGTCTCTACATCCGCGAGATGCTCGCGCGCCGGCTCATCCGCCGGGTGCTGGTCGTTCCGCCCGCTGGCCTGATCGGCAACTGGGAACGGGAGCTGCGTCGCCTTTTCAGCCTGTCGTTCCGCATTGTCACGGGCGCGGACGCGCGCACGGGGAATCCCTTCGCCGGACCGGGAAGCGACCTCGTCATCGTGAGCCTGGACACGCTGACTGGCGCGCGCCTGTTCACGCACCTTCGGTCGGAGACGACCGAGCCCTACGACCTCGTCATCTTCGACGAGGCGCACAAGCTCTCCGCGCGGCGCGATCCGGACGGCACCGTTCGCCCAACCGCTCGCTATTGCCTCGCGGAGGCGCTCGCTGGCCTGCGCGGACTCGACGCCGACTGGAAGCTCGGCTGGTCGGCGACGCATCTGCTCCTTCTCACCGCGACGCCGCACATGGGGAAGGACTTTCCGTACTACTGCCTGTGGCGCCTGCTCGAGCCTGAGGCGCTTGCCACCGAATCGGCCTTCGCCGCCTACCCGCCCGAGGCGCGTGCGCGCCGCTTCATCCGGCGCGTCAAGGAGGAGATGGTCTACTTCGACGGTCGGCCGATCTATCCGCAGCGGATCAGCGGCACGCACAGCTACGATCTGACGCGGGGCCCGGAGAGCGAACAACAGCTCTACGACGAGACCACCGACTACATCCAGCACTACTACAACCAGGCGCGCATTCTCAATCGCAGTGCGGCACGCTTCGCCGTGGGTGTTTTCCAGCGGCGCTTGGCCAGTTCGAGCTGGGCGCTCCTTTGCTCGCTCAAGAATCGCCTCGGCAAGCTCGACCGCCTGATCGAAGCGATTCGCTCCGGACAGATCGACGAAGAGCAGTTGCGCCAGCGCCAGCAGCGGCTCGATCGCGAGCTTGATCGCCATGATCCATTTGAAGCGACTGCCGACGAAGAAGATTCGGAAGATGGCCGCGAGGCGCACGAGCTCGAGGAGGACAAGGTCCTCGAGGGCGTCATCGCCGTGTCGCTCTCCCAACTCATGGTCGAGCGCAGCCGGGTAGAGAGCCTGGTTCATCTCGCGGAGCGCGTGCACGCGAAGGGCGAGGAGTCCAAATTCGAGAAGCTGCGCGATCTGCTTCGCGCCGAGCGCTTTTCCGGCGAGAAAGTGATCATCTTCACCGAGCACCACGATACGCAGTCATTCCTACTACGGCGCTTCGAAGGGCTGGGCTTCACCGGCCGCGTCGCGCAGATTCACGGCGGCATGAACTACCGCGAGCGCGAGGCGCAGGTCGAGTTCTTCCGCAAACCGGTCGAAAGGGGCGGCGCCCAATACCTGGTGTGCACCGACGCCGCGGGCGAAGGCATCAACCTGCAGTTCGCCTGGCTAATGATCAACTACGACATTCCTTGGAACCCGGCACGGCTGGAGCAGCGCATGGGCCGCATTCACCGCTACAAGCAGATGCACGACCCGGTGATCATCGCCAACCTCGTCGCCGGGCGCACGCGCGAGGGCCGGGTGCTCAAGACACTGCTGGAAAAGCTCGAGCGCATCCGCAAGGAGCTGGGTTCGGACAAGGTGTTCGACGTGGTCGGGCGGCTCTTCGAGGGCGTGTCGCTCGCCGAGTATATGGAGCGCGCAACCGAGAGCGAGGAAGGCGCCGAGCGCGCGGCGCGCGAGCTGGACGGCCGGCTCACCAAGGAGCAGGTCGAGGCGATCGAGGAGGCGAGGCGCTGCCTCTACGGCGCGGGCGGCGAGGTGCGCGCGGAGCTTGGCGCGCTGCGCGAAAGCCTGTCGGTCGAGGAGTTGCGCAGGCTCCTTCCCGGCTACGTCATGCGTTTCCTGGACAAGGCCTGCCCGAAGCTCGGCATCGGCGTCGAGGGAGACCTGGGCAAGACTTTCACGCTGCGGCCGATCGAGCCGCACGCGCTCGATCCCGTGCTGCCCCTCGTCGAGTCCTATCCGGAAGCCGCTCAAGGCCGGTATACCGTGTACCGGCCGATCCAGGAAGAGGAAGCGATCTTCCTTCATCCCGGGGAGCCGGTCTTCGAGGCGCTGCGCGGCGCCGTGCTCGAACGGCTCGCCGCCGCGGCCCGGAAAGGCGCGGTGTTCGTGGACCCGACCGCGACGCAGCCGTACCTCGTTCACCTTGCGCTTGTCACAATCGTGCGCGCCGCGGATGCGGGCGTGCCGGGGCTCGAGCGCGAGGAGGTACTCGAGCAGCGCCTCATCGGCCTGCGGCAAGAGGTGGACGGAGCGGTCCAGACCGTACCGGTCGAGCATCTTCTGCTTCTGAAAGGGGCGCCAGGCATCGCTCCGTCGGCGATCGGCCTCGTCGCCGTGTCGGCGCAACTGAAGGCTGCCGCCGGGGACTACCTCAACGAGCGCGTCGCGCAGCCGCTCGCCGAGGCGAAGCGCGCCGAGGCGCGCGCCGCGCGCGAGGACGATGATCTGTTCGTCCGCCGCGGCTTCGACTACCAGGACGCGGAGCTCGCCGCCGCGCGCACGCGCCATGCCGGCAAAGCGCGCGCGGGCGACGCCATCGCCGGCAAGGATCTCGCCGAAATCAAGGAGCGCCAGCGCGAGCTCGGCGCGCAGCGCGACGCCGCGCTCGCGCGCCTGCGCCGTGGACCGGAACTGATCCGCGTGGGCCGCGTCGCCTTCCTCGCCCATGCGCTCGCTGCGCCATCCACTCGGCCGGAGGACCGCAAGCACCGCGACGACGCGATCGAGGCGATTGCCATGCAGCACGCGATCGCGCACGAAGAGGCGCAGGGTGCATCGGTCAAGGACGTCTCCAAACCCCACCTCGCGCGCGCCGTGGGCCTGGGCGAATACCCGGGGTTCGACCTTTTCTCCAAGCGTCAGGGCGGCGAGGACCGCGCCATCGAAGTCAAGGGCCGTGCGGGCGTCGGCGAGATCGAACTGACTGAGAACGAATGGGCGCGGGCGTGCAATGAGCGGGGGCGGTATTGGTTGTATGTGGTTTTCGACTGCGGAACACCCGCGCCGAAGTTGTTCCGGGTGCGCGACCCGTTCGGGACTCTCATAGTGGGAACCAAAGGGGGCGTTGTAATCCAATCGCAGTCTATCCTTGCTGTCTCGTCGGAAGGCTAGGGAGCGTGGCATGAGAAATGAAAAGCAGGCGAAGCAACAATCGGAGCTTTTGAGTGGCGCGCACTTCCTTCGTTGCGCGCTCCAGGTTAATCCTCATCATTACGCAGAGACGTACCGCGGAAAGAAGAGTTCGGGACTCGATGAGTCCGGGTATGTCAAGGCTGTTCTGGAGAAGGCGCAAGAACTCGACATTCGCGTACTTGCGATCACGGATCACAACCACGTTGGGAGCGTCAAAGCATTCCGGGACGCGGCCAAGCCTTTAGGAATCACGGTATTTCCGGGATTCGAAATAAGCTCACAAGAAGGCATTCACGTGCTCAGCTTGTATGACGTCGATACGCCCGTGGCCAGCCTGGAAAGGTTCTTGGGCCAACTTGGGATCACCGATACCTCGCCCCAGTCCTCCCTCTCCAATCATTCTTTTTCGAGCTTGCTGGAAACCGTGAAGGCTCAGGGGGGCCTCACGATTGCTGCTCACGTCACTCTTGATGACGGTTGCCTGAAGAAGCTGACCGGGCAATCCCGCATCGCCGCATGGCGAGATCCGAACCTTCTCGCGGTTCAGATTCCGGGAAATGTGGAAGACCTACCTCCGGAGTACAAGTCCATCGTCCAGAACAAGAACCCTGACTATCGTCGCGACCACGCTGCAGGCAAAGCGTTGGCAGTTGCGGTCGTCAATGCAAAGGACGTATGCAAGGCGGAAGACTTGGCTGATCCTTCTGCGAGTTGCTTCATCAAGATGTCATGGCCCTCTCTGGAGGCTATACGTCAAGCATTCCTCGACCCTGAATCGCGCGTACGACTCAATTCTGACCCGGCGCCGGAAGAGCACGCGGAGATCACGGAGATTGCCTGGGAGGGAGGGTTTCTTGGGGGCGGGGAAGTTCGTTTCAACGACAACTTGAATGTCCTGATTGGCGGACGCGGTACCGGGAAATCCACGGTCATCGAAAGCCTGCGATACGTGCTGCAGCTCGATCCATTGGGTGCGGACGCGCAGAAGACGCACGCAAACATGGTCAAGGACGTCATTCGGAGCGGCACCAAGATTTCACTCAAAGTTCGCACGCGATCGCCCGACACGCGCGACTACGTGATCGAGCGCACGGTACCGAATCCTCCGATCGTGCGAGAAGTGAATGGCGCGATCGCACGGCTGACGCCACGCGACATACTCCCCAGGGTCGAGGTCCTCGGGCAGCACGAGATCGCCGAACTGGCTCGACAACCGGATAAGCTCACTCAACTATTAAACCGGTTTCGAAAGTCCAAGACGGACATCGGGGGGGCGAAGCAAGCCGCTCTGCGGGGCCTCGAACAATCCAGAGGGCGGTTGAAGGAGATCCAAGCGCAGTCCGCGCAAATCGGTGATCGGCTCTCGAAGCTTCCTGCATTGGAGGAGATGCTCAAGCGTTTCCAACAGGCAGGACTGGAAGATCGTCTCAAGGAACAAAGTCTTCTCGTGCGTGAGGAGCGCATCCTCAAGACAGCGTACGAGCGCATTTCGGAATTCCAGGAGACAGTAAAAGGCATTCGCGACATGCTGCCGCTCGACACGGCATTTGCTTCGCCGAAGGCATTAGAGGGACTGCCATCCGCTCATCTGTTTCTGGAGATTGAGGGATCCTTTGCCAATTTGAGCAGAGATGTAACTAGGCTTATCGGCGAGATCGAGAAGGCAATCGGCACATGCAAGTCCTCGGTCGATGCGACGGCCGGTAGGTGGCGCGAGCATCAGGCTGCGGTGCAGCAACGATACGAGAAGCTCCTTCGCGAGCTTCAGCGCGCTAGTGTCGACGGCGAGGAGTTCATCCGTCTCCGTAAGCAACTTGAGGAGTTAAGGCCTCTGAGAGATCGAAAGAAAGCGCTCGACAAGCAGCTTCAAGAGGAAATCGCTAGGCGCGACGAACTGCTCGTTCAGTGGGAAGAGGTCCTGCGGCTGGAGTTTCAGGAAATCCAGGCAGCCGCGCAGACCGTAAGCAAGCAGCTCAAAAATCAGCTTCGAGTTGACGTCAAGATTAGCGGCGATCGAACGCCCTTGGAAAGTTTCCTGCGGGATCACATCGGCGGCCGGTTGACCGAGACGGTCGACCGCATCTCCGGAATGGATCAACTGTCCCTCAGGCAGTTCGCCGCCGCGTGCCGCCAAGGAGGTGCCACGCTCATTGTCGACTACGGCATCCCGAACTCGCAAGCCGATCGTATCGCGAATGCGCTGCCAGACATTCTCTTGCAACTCGAGGAGCTATACCTACCGCCCACGACGGATATCGCCCTGAACGTCTCGCCGGAGGCAGCGCAACCGGAGTGGAAACTGCTCAAAGACCTCTCAACAGGGCAAAAGGCAACAGCCGTACTCCTTCTACTCCTGCTTGAAAGTGACGCGCCGCTCGTGGTGGACCAACCTGAAGACGATCTAGACAACCGCTTTGTCACCGACACCATCGTTCCGAGAATGCGTGCCGAGAAGCGCAGGCGGCAGTTCATCTTCGCGACGCATAACGCCAACATTCCGGTACTGGGAGACGCGGAGCAGATCGTCGGTTTGTCTCCGGCCGGGGAGGCGGTCGGTGACGGGACCATCAAACTTCGGCCGGAGCACATGGGTTCGATCGACTCGAAACCAGTCCGGGAATTGGTCGAAGAAGTTCTGGAGGGTGGCAAGGAAGCGTTCGAACGTCGTCGCGCAAAGTACGGTTTCTAGGAGGCGAGAATGCTACGAGCCGAGTTGCAGGAACTGATCAGAAACGGCGAGAGCTCAGGAGTCGAATTCAAGCTAGATGCCCTTCAGAACTACGAGCTCGCCAAGGAGATCGTTGCGTTCGCAAACTTCGCTGGCGGGGTGGTGCTGCTCGGCGTCGCCGATGACGGCAGCGTGCAGGGAATCACGCGCGCCAACCTCGAGGAGTGGGTGATGGAACTGTGCCGTAGCAACGTTGATCCCCCAATTATTCCCTATTACGAAGCGTTTCCAGACTTTGAGCCTGGCCGAACGGTGGTAGCTGTGCGGGTCCTTCAAGGGCCCGACAAGCCCTATGCGTGGGTGCACCACAATCGCCGGACCTACTGTATTCGCGTCGGCACCACCTCGCGTGAGGCGAGCCGCGAGGAGCTCGAACGCATGTTCCAGGAAGCGGGCGGTCTCCGGTACGGCATGAAGCCACTCCCCGGCGCGGCTTTTGAAGACCTCGATCTGCGCCGTCTCAAGGATTATTTCGGCCGAGTCCTTGGGCAACACTTTCCCGCGGACCCCGATAGCACTGGGTGGTGTCGCTTACTCTCCAACCTTGAACTAATGGTGGCCGCAGGCGACCGGACCGTCCCCACCGTTGACGGAATGCTGCTGTTCGGTCGCAACCCGAAGCGCTTTCTTCCACAGTCGGGGGTCCGGGCGATTGCCTACCCAGGGCACCTACCGGATTACGCCGCCCGAGCCGATCAGGAGTTGGTTGGCCCGATGGTTCCCCTTCTGTCTGAATCCGGCAGCCCTCCCGAAGTTGTCATGGTCGAGAATGGTTTAGTCGAGCAGGCACTCGACTTCGTCAATCGCAATACGCAGCCGGAGGCCCGGATCGAAAACGGGACGCGCGTCGATTGCAGAGCCTATCCGGTCGAAGTACTTCGAGAGGCGATTGTCAACGCGCTCGTTCACCGCGATTACACCATCGCGGGGACAGACATCACGATGACGATCTTCAACAACCGGCTAGAGATCCAGAGCCCCGGCCGCTTACCAAATACAGCGACCGTGGAGGCCCTCAAATCAGGCTTTCGCTACGCTCGCAACCAGATGCTCGTAAACATCATGCGCGACTACCGTTACGTCGAATTCCGCGGCATGGGCATCCGCGACAAGATCATTCCGGGGATGCGCGCGCACAACGGCACCGAGGCGGTATTTGTAGAAGGCGGTCATTCTTTCGCCGTGACGTTGCTCCAGTAGAGGCGTTGCACAAATGAACAATGGGCGCCTCATCGAATCCGCCTTTCCGCTTAAGCAAGCTTCGCTTGACTCGGTGCACGAGAAAAACGTCCGCCACGGGCACATCTCGACGCTACACATCTGGCCGGCGCGGAGGCCGCTGGCAGCGTGCCGCGCTGCACTGATCGCGACGTTGCTTCCCGATCCAGGCAGCGCGGAGAAAAGAACGGAGCTGCTCGAACGAATCGGTGGCAGGCTCGAACCGAAGCTGATCAGGAAGAAACTGCCCTCGGGCAAGGTCGAGGAGATTGCGGCCTTCGAGACAGTTGGCGGCATTTTGCATTGGGGCCGCGAATCCGATCCGGACATCAATTGGTTCCGCGCCGAAATCCGCAAAGCCTACGGTGGCCGCGCGCCGCGCGTGCTTGATCCGTTCGCGGGTGGCGGTGCTATTCCACTGGAGGCGATGCGCCTTGGGTGCGAGGTGACTGCGGTAGATATCAATCCGGTCGCCTGGTTCATCCTGAAGTGCACGCTCGAATATCCGCAGAAGCTCGCCGGGCAGAAGCGGCGGCTGCCCGACTTTGCCTTACAGGACCGGGAGTTCATGGGGGCGTTCTTTAAGGCGCAGGGATTGAAGGGTGCGCTCCTTCGCACGCGCCTTGAGCGGCTCGGGCTCGGCGAGGACCCCGCGCCGCAGCTCACCGGAATCGAGGCGGGCGATCCACTTTTAGAGGCAGATCTCGCGTGGCATGTGCGCGCGTGGGGCCGCTGGGTGCTTGCGCGTGCGCGGAAAGACCTCGCCCGTTTCTATCCCACTTACGCCGAGTTCGAGCCGGTAGATGGTTCCCCGCGCGAACCGAAGAAGAGCAAAGGCCTTCAGTTCGTGCCGCTCGACACCGAGGGGCGTGCGAATGTGGATGCCCTGAACGCCGAGTTCGACGAGAAATACCTTGCCGACGGGCGCAACGCTCGCTGGGTCGCGAAGCCCACGGTTGCCTACCTCTGGGCGCGCACGGTCGCGTGCAAGAACTGCCGCGCAACCGTGCTGCTCCTTAAGACGCGGTGGCTTTGCAGGAAGGACACGAAGCGGGTGCTCCTTGGGATAGAGCCAAACAAGGAGAAGACAGGCATCGTATTCGGTGTTGAGCAAAACGTACCGGTCGTCGGCGCGAACGCGGCCGCGCGGCGCGAGCACGACAAACGCATCGGTGCGGGCACAATGTCGCGTTCAGGCGCTCAGTGTCTGTGCTGTAAGGCCGTTATCGAGATGGAGGACATCCGCCTTGAAGGTCGCGCCGGCCGCTTGGGCACTGTGATGACTGCGGCTGTCGTAGATGGGCAGGACGGCAAGGAGTACCGGCTGCCAACTGAGGTGGAGTTGCGCGCAGCTGAGGAAGCCGCGCGCGAGGTGCCAAGGGTCTTCGCTGATATTCCCTTCGGACTGCCGACTGAGCCGCTACCGAGCAAAGAAGCGCTCGGCTTTCGCGTTCCACTATACGGCATTGACCAGTGGCACAAGCTGCATACATCCCGGCAACTAGTCGCTCTCGGAACGCTACTGAGAGCAATTAGAAACGCGACAGAGGCTACCGCTTCCTTTGGCTATTCGCAGCTTTGGTCACAAGCGCTTGCGATGTTCCTGGCAGCAGCCCTCGACCGAACCGCAAACTATCTGAGCACGTTGTGTATCTGGGAATCAGTGGCAGAGGAAGTCAAACAAACGTTTCTCCGTTTTGCTCTTCCGATCACTTGGGACTTCGGGGAAGGGAACCCCCTCGCGCCAAATGAGCGCTTCTTCATCGGCGCCATCGCCAATGTTGCAGATGTCTTGGATCGCCTACTCAATGCCGTTACTGCTTGGTCTTCTTCTCCGACGGTTGAGGCGCGAAGTGCAACCGCTGCCTCCGCGAGTACCTTTGACTTGGTCCTGACTGATCCGCCGTATTACGACGCTATACCCTATTCGGATCTGATGGATTTCTTTTACGTTTGGCTGCGACGCGTTCTGGCGGGGCAAGACGCCGAGATCGACCGGGCATTCTCGATGCCCTTGGGGCCAAAGTGGGATGCCCAAACGGAAGACGGCGAGTTAATCGATGATGCATCACGGTTTGCTGGCGACGGTGCAAAGTCCAAGCGAGCCTATGAGGAGGGAATGTTCCGTTCGTTTCGGCGTTGCCAGGAGGCACTGAACGTCGACGGGCGCATGGTGGTTGTATTCGCGAACAAGAAACCTGACGCGTGGGAAACGCTTGCTAGTGCAATGATCCGAGCCGGTTTTGTAGTAGATGGGTCTTGGCCAATCATGACGGAGATGAGAGGTGGTGTTAGGAATTTCGGGAGGGCGTCGCTGGCTTCTTCTGTATGGCTGGTGTGCCGCAAGCGCTCCGAAGCCGCGCGCCCCGGCTGGGACAACCGGGTGTTGGAAGATATGCATCGAAACATCACGCTGAAGCTGCGCGAGTTCTGGGACACAGGGATTCGTGGCCCGGACTTCGTGTGGGCAGCAACGGGTCCGGCGCTGGAGGCGTACAGCCAGCACCCGGCGGTGAAGAAGGCGAACAATCCCGGCGAATTGATGACGGTGTCGGAGTTCCTCAAGCACGTACGCCGGATTGTGGTGGACTTCGTGGTCGGCCGGGTGCTGCTTGGGGATGCGTCGAGCGAGGAGGCTTCGGGGCTAGACGACGTAACCAGCTACTACCTTCTGCACCGGCACGACTTCGGGTTGAAAGAGGCACCGGCTGGCACGTGCATCCTGTACGCGCTCTCGTGCGGGCTCTCCGATCGGGAACTTGCCGATCAATACGACCTGCTCGTACGCACGGGCGGCAAGGACGAGGCCGAGGCAGACGACGACGTGGAGGAGGTGGAAGGCGAGGAAGAAGGCTCCAAGGGTTCGGGCAGCAGGGTGAAACTCAAACCCTGGCAGCAGAGAAAGGTCCGCAGCCTCGGCTATGAGACCGCAGGCGGCCGGGCGGCGCCACTGATTGACCAGGTGCATCGGCTCATGCACCTGTGGAAGTCCGGCGAGGTAGTGAAGGTAAACGAATACTTGGATGCGCGCGCGCTGCGCCAGAACAGGATGTTCCACCACCTGCTGCAGGCGCTGATCGAGCTCGCACCGCACGCGAGCGAGGAACGCTCGCTACTGGAGTCGATCAGCAATCACGTCGTTGCACGCGGCGTGGCGCCGCAGGAGGAGTTGCGACTGTGAAGTCTTTCGAACCCGCCTATCTGGAGCGACCAGTGTCGCAGAACCTGCTGCGCAGCGTGGGACTGCTGCGGGAGTTCAAGGGGCGGCAGGATTTGCACAAGCGGTGGGTGCCCCAAGCGCTCCAAACGCTCCGGCAGGCGGCGATCATTCAGAGCACCGAGTCGTCGAACCGCATTGAGGGCGTGACCGCGCCGCTGAAACGCATTCAGGCGCTGGTGGCCGAAAAGACCACGCCGGGCGACCGGTCGGAGCACGAAATTGCAGGCTATCGAGACGTCTTGGACATCATCCACGCCAACCACGCTGCGATTCTGATCATGCAACCCAGCGTCCAAACAACCGGCGCTGGCACACATAGTACGTAATTATTAGGTACTGAATAAGACTCCGTACGTATATAGGCGTCTAGATCACGGTTCAGAGAGGAAGCCCCGATGGCGAAGCCTGCATGGAAACCCTGGCATGAGGTAGTGAAGCTGCGCGAGGACGTGCGCACGGGCGAACTGTCGCTCGCGACCTTCGCTGCGGATCTCCACCAAGTGATGATGGGGCAGGCGAAGCCGGTCTATCAGGAGCCGACAGAATTCTTCGCGCTCACCTATCCGACGTACAACCTGCGCGAACTCTCGAAAGAGGTTGTGCTGCGGCTCGCCGGGAAGAACGACAAGGCTGTGCGGCAGTTAGCGTTTCCCTACGGCGGCGGCAAGACCCACACGCTGATCACGCTCTACCACCTCGTCAACGAACCGAAGAAGCTGCCCGACCTGCCGGCGGTGCGCGAATTCAGGCAGGCGATCGGGGTGGAGCCCCCTCAGGCGCGAGTGGTGGCGCTGCCTTTCGATCAGATCGACCCTGAGAGGGGAATGAATACCAAGTCTCCGGCCGGCGATCTGCGTTGGCTGAAGCATCCCTGGAGCATTCTGGCGTTTCAACTTGCTGGCAAAGCTGGGTTGGAAGCGCTGCATGCGGAAGGCAAATCCGAAGAGCGTGAGACCGCGCCCGCGGAGAACTTGCTGACGCAAGTGCTCAAGCTCGCGCGCAACGGAGGATTTTCAGTCCTTGTGCTGGTAGACGAGGTGCTGATGTATGCGCGCGAGAAGGCCGGTGCAAATCCAGTGTGGCGCTCCCGGCTCGCGAATTTCTTTCAATACCTGACGCAAGCGGTCAGCAAAGTCGACCGTTGCGCCCTGGTTGCTTCGCTGCTTGCTTCCGATCCGAGACGGATGGATGCTGCGGGAAACGAGATCTTCAATGAGCTTTCCACCATCTTCGGCCGGCTGCAGGAGGAGACGGTGCAGCCGGTCTCGAAAGATGATGTTGCCGAGGTGCTGCGTCGGCGTTTCTTCAAGCCGGAGTCGATCAAGGATCGGGAGGCGTTTCGTCCCCACGTCGTCGCAGCGATGAAAGGCATCGCCGATATCGATGAGCAGACAAGGAAGGAAGGCAAGAGCGCCGAGGCGCGCTTCGTGGCGAGCTATCCCTTCCATCCGGACCTGACCGACGTGCTCTACGCCAAGTGGACCAACCTCGAGCGCTTCCAGCGTACGCGGGGCGTCCTGCGAACCTTTGCGCTCGCACTGCGCGATGCGGAGAAGTGGGACCAGTCGCCGCTCGTCGGAGCGAATGTGTTTCTGCAATCTGAGGGCAAAACAGGTCTCACCGAGGCGGGGCGCGAACTCACCTCGGTAGCGGATTTCGAGGAGTACGACAACCGGCGCTACGACTGGAGCGGAATTCTCGAGGAGGAGCTGAAGAAAGCGCGCGAGATCCAGGCCGAAATGTCCGGGCTCGCCTACCGGGAGCTGGAGCAGGCGGTGTTCGCCACGTTCCTGCACTCGCAGCCGATCGGGCGCCACGCGGTGACTCGCGAGCTGATGGTGCTGCTCGGCGCGACTCGCCCGGACCGGATCGTGCTGGAGAAGACGCTCAAGCGCTGGACCGAGGTATCGTGGTTCCTCGACGAGGCGGCGATCAGCGACCGCGAGGAAGGCATCACGCTGCCGAAGTTATGGCGCCTGGGCTTCAAACCGAACCTGCGGCAGATGCATTCGGACGCGATGCAGCGCGTGCCCGACGATCTGATCGAGGCGCGTCTCATCGACGAAATCGCGCGTACGAAGAGCCTGACAGTAGGCGCGAGCGCGGCTGGTGCGAAGGTGCACACCTTGCCGCAACGACCGAACGACATCGAAGACGAAGGAGACTTCCACTTCGCAGTGCTCGGGCCCAAGGCAGCGTCCGAATCCGGCAAGCCGAGTACCGAGGCGCGGCGCTTCATCGAGGAAACAACCGCCCCAGACAGGCCCCGCGTGAACCGCAACGCTGTGGTCCTCGCAGTACCCGCCAGGGAGGCGATCGAGGTGGTGAAGCAACGCATTCGCGAGTATCTGGGCTGGGAAGAAGTGCGCGCGATGCTCAAGGACCAGAAGATCGATCCGATCCGCGAGCAAACTCTTTCGGTACACATCGACGCTTCTAAGCGCGCGATTCCAGAGTCCGTGCAGCAGGCGTATTCGATCGTTGTTACATTTTCGGAGAAAGGCGAAGTACACGCCTTCAAGATCGCGCCGAACGGCGAGCCGCTCTTTGCGCTAATCAAGAAGGACCAGCGCGCACGGATTCAGGAAACCGCGGTCACGGCCGAAGCCCTGTTGCCCGATGGTCCGTACAACCTGTGGCGGCCGGGAGAAACAACGCAGTGGGTCAAGAACCTCGTTGGCGCGTTCGCCCAATTCCCGCATCTGCCGAAAATGCTCAATCGCGACGCAATCGTGCAAACGCTCGTGCGCGGCTGCGAAGAGGGCGCGTTCGTGCTGCGCCTTACTCGGCCGGACAAGTCGGTGAAGACGTACTGGCGCGAGCGGCCGGACGAAGCCGCGCTCAGGGATCCCGGCCTCGAGGTGGTGCTGCCTGAAGCCGCCGAAGTGACGGCGCTCGATCACACGCTGCTTGCACCACAGCGGCTGCCGGGTCTCTGGACCGGCGCGGAGATTCCGGTCAAGCGCCTCCACGAGTTCTTCGCCGGCAAGGTCGTGGTCAAAGTGGACCGCGGCGGCTACCAAGAGCCGTTGGTGATTCCGAAAGCCAGTCGCGGTGTGACCGAGTCTGCGGTCCAAGCTGCCGTGAAGGAAGGCGTCCTTTGGCTGACCGCGGGGCCGGCGTCGCTGCTTGGCGAAGAGATTCCCGCAGGGGTGCTCAGCGTTGAGGCGGTCCTTCAGGCCCCGCCCGAGGCGATTCCCGCGACGCAACTGCTGCCGGCTAATCTGCCCGACGCGTGGAAGAGGGAAGAAAGCACCGCTCTTGCGATGGCGGTTGCCCTCTCGCAGAAGCATGGGCGGACGCTGCCGTGGGGAACGGTGAAGCAGGCGATCGATGGAGCACTCCGCGCGCGGTTCCTGGAGCGGCCGGAGAGCTTTCCGCTTTGGCCCTGCGCATATCCAGACGCCGGGAACCTTAAGCTTCGCGTCACGAAAGGGGAAGCGCCCGGCGCGCAGGAACGCAAGGCAGGCGTCAAGTCGACGCATGCCGAGTTACGAGGCAATGAGTTGCAGGATCTCGCGGAAGTAATCGCAGAGATCACGAAAGTTGCGGCAGGGCATGATCTCAAGTATTTCGTGCGCATCGAGCTGGGCGGCGAAAAACCGGTACCGGAAAGTGTAGTCGAGGACGTGAACAAGGCGCTTTCAAAAGCGTCGGAGAAGCTGAGGCTGGAATAACGCAAATCCAAACGCCGTCCTACGAGGAAACGACGTCGGCGAACTCGAAACGCACTCCGCTACCATGGCAGTGCAAACGACTACATCAGCCGACTCGGGCGATGGCGCAACGTCACATTTTGACAAATCGTGAGGCCGGTGTATGAGTTGAGTCAAGCGCGGGCGCATTCGCCGCGCTCAGCCGATGTCGGGAACGCGATAGTCTCTTGCTAAGTTGACGGGTCTGAAAGGGCTCATCGATGCAAACGCCTGATCCACCGGTGCTGCGGGACATCGTGCTCGTCGGCGGCGGCCACAGCCATGTAGGCGTGCTCAAGCGCTTCGGCATGCATCCGCTGCCCGGCGTGCGGCTGACGGTAATCTGCCGCGACACGCATACGCCCTACTCCGGAATGCTGCCCGGCTACATCGCGGGGCACTACGCCTACGACGAGGTTCACATCGACCTGCGGCGGCTGGCGCAGTTTGCCGGGGCGCGTTTTTTCCGCGACGAAGCGGTTGCGCTGGATCGCGCCGCGCGCAGGGTGCTTTGCAGGAACCGCCCGCCGGTTCCCTACGACCAGTTGTCGATCAACATCGGCTCGACGCCGCGCATGGACAATGTCGCTGGAGCGCAGGAGCACGCCGTTCCGGTGAAGCCGATCGGCGCCTTCAACGAGCACTGGCTCGCGCTCCTCGAGCGGGTTCGCAGGCACGCCGGCGTCACCCGCATCGCGGTGGTCGGGGGAGGCGCCGGCGGCGTGGAACTGACTCTGGCGATGCAGTACCGCCTGCGCAACGAGCTGCGCGCGCTGGGCCGCGATCCTGACGAGCTGAGCTTCGAGTTGCTGAGTGCGGAAGCCGATGTCCTGCCCACCCACAACGCGATGGTGCGCAAAGCCTTCGCGCGCGTGTTGGCCGAACGCGCCGTCGTGGTTCATCGCCGTGCGGCGGTCACCCAGGTGTCTGCCGGTTGCATCGGCACCGCGAGCGGAGCGACGCTGCAGGCCGACGAGGTCATCTGGGTCACGCAGGCGAGCGGCGCGCCGTGGCTGCGCGATACCGGGCTCGCGCTCGACGCGCAGGGCTTCATCGAGGTCGGCGAGACCCTGCAGAGCGTCACCGATCCGAACGTGTTCGCTGCGGGCGACATCGCGAGCATGGTCGGCCGGCCGCACGAAAAAGCGGGCGTGTTCGCGGTGCGTCACGGCAAGCCGCTGGCCGAAAACCTGCGCCGCGCGGTGCAGGGCCGGCCGCTGGTCACCTACCGCCCGCAACAGCGCTGGCTCGCTTTGATCAGCACCGGCGACCGTTCGGCGGTCGCATCGCGCGGCCTGCTTTGCCTGAGCGGCGACTGGGTCTGGCGCTGGAAGGACTGGATCGATCGCCGCTTCATGGCCAGGCATGCCGATCTGCCCGCGATGCAGACGGCGCCGGATGCCGGGCCGTCGCCGGTGCAACTGCACGAGGACGAGGCGGCCCAGGCGATTTCCGCGATTGCCATGCGCTGCGGCGGTTGCGGCGCCAAGGTGGGCGCCACGGTGCTCGCGCGCGCGCTCGACGCCCTGCGTCCGGTCGAGCGCAGCGAGGTGCTCATCGGCCTGCACGCGCCGGACGACGCCGCGGTGGTGCGCGTGCCGGCCGGCAAGGCGATGGTCCACACGGTGGATTTCTTCCGCGCCTTCATCGACGACCCTTACGTCTTCGGCAAAGTGGCGGCCAATCATGCGCTGGGGGACCTGTTCGCGATGGGTGCGGAAGCGCAGTCCGCACTGGCGATCGTCACCGTGCCTTCCGGCCTGGAAGCGAAAATCGAGGACGTCCTGTTCCAGATGATGTCGGGCGCTCTCGAAGTGCTGAACGAGGCCGGTTGCGCGCTGGTGGGCGGCCATACCGGTGAAGGGCGCGAGCTTGCACTCGGCTTCGCCGTGAACGGGCTGATCGACGAAGACCTCGGAGCCGTGATGCGCAAGGGCGGCATGCGAGCGGGCGACGTGCTGATCCTCACCAAGCCGATCGGCACGGGGACGCTGTTCGCCGCGCACGCGCGGCTGCAGGCGCGCGGCGCCTGGATCGATGACGCGCTCGCGGCGATGTGCCAGTCGAATCGCCTCGCCGCCCGGTGCCTCCTCGAGCACGGCGCGACCGCCTGCACCGACGTGACGGGCTTCGGCCTGCTGGGGCACCTCGTGGAGATGACGCGGCCGTCGGCCGTGGATGCCGAACTCGATCTGGCCGCGCTGCCGGTCCTCGAGGGTGCCGAGGAAACCAGCGCTGCCGGCATCCTCAGTTCCTTGCAGCCGGCCAACGTGCGGCTGCGCCGCGCCGTTCGCAATCAGGCGCAAATGCTGCGCCACCCGCGCTATGCGCTGATCTTCGATCCGCAGACGGCGGGCGGCCTGCTTGCCAGCGTGCCCGCCAACCGCGCCGATGCGTGTCTGAGCGCGCTGCGCGCCCAGGGCTACCGTCACGCCGCCGCGATCGGCCGGATCCTGCCGCAGGGCGACGCGCTGGAACCGATCCGTCTCGTTACTTCGACTTCGGCCGCTGCTCGAACGGCGCCGCCGCCGCATCGCGGCTCGCACCCGTCTCCGCCAGCCGCTTGAGGTAGCGCTGCCACATTTCGTCATGCTGCAGGCCGTACTCGTACAGCACGTCCCACGAGTACAGCCCGGTGTCGTGACCGTCCGAAAACGTGAGCTGGATGGCGTAACTGCCGACCGGCTCGATATGGGTGATCTCGACGTTTTTCTTGCCCACCTGCAGCACTTCCTGCCCCGGGCCATGGCCGCGCACTTCGGCAGAGGGCGAATGCACGCGCAGAAACTCGCAGCCGAGCGCAAACGTCTTGCCGTCTGAAAAGGCGATCTCCAGCACGCGCGACTGGCGGTGAAGCTTGATTTCGGTCGGGTGCGGCGTGTCGCTGTCCATGGCGGCGGGTTCACCAGTTCCAAAGTGCGGCGATCGCAGGCGCGAGCAGCCGTTCGCGCAGTATAGCAACGCGTCGTCCAGACGCGGTTCGTTGATTCGGATCAATTGCCGGCAATCTCCGGGCATCAAGATGCGCAGGGCGCCGCTGGGTGCGGCGCGGTGCGGGAGGACGAATTGGCTGGGCGGGTGGCAACGACCTTGTGCTTCGGCGCGGCGGGGCTGGCCTTGGGCGCAGCGCTCGGATCGGGCTTCGCTGCGCCGGTCCATGCGCAAGCCGATGGCGCGCGGCCGGATGAGTCGGCGGTGGTCATCGTGACCGCGACGCGCTCGCCGGCGGGATCGCTTTCCGTGCCGGCGAGCGTCTCGGTCGTGGGCGACTCCGAACTGCGCTCGCGCTATGCGCTGCGCCTGGGCGACGTGCTGGCTGACGTTCCCGGGCTATACGTGCGCGGCGCGGCAATGGGCGCCGGTTTCCCGGGATCCGGCACCTCGGTACTCTCGCTGCGCGGTATCCCGCGCACGCCGCGCACGCTGGTGATGATCGACGGCCAGCCGCTCAACAATGCGCTCTCGGGCGGCGTCAACGTCGCCGGGATCCCGCTCGATGCGGTGGCGCGCGTAGAGGTCGTGCGCGGTCCCTATTCCGCGCTCTACGGCGGCAACGCCATGGGCGGAGTCGTCAATTTCATCACCGCGGGGCCCGACGCTCCGGCCGCCGAATTGCGCCTCGGCGCGGGCAGCCTCGGCCAGCGCGGCGCGAAGCTCATGTACCGCAGGCGCTACGAAAGCGGGCTGGGCATCTCCTTGTCGGCGGCGTATCACGAGAGCGATGGCCACCCGGACAGCGATTACGTGATCAAGCGGCCGGCCGCCGGTGACGCCGGAATTCCGGTGAGCGGCGCGCGCGCGACGACGACGCCGGACGGCGCGCCCGCCTACTGGGTCGGACTGAAGGGGCCGCGGCCGTGGACGCAGAATCACGCGCAGTTGACGCTGCATTTCAGCCCCACCGCGTCTACGCAACTGAGCGCAGGTTTCGCCTCGGCCGAATACCGGGTCGGCTACGCGCCGCCCGAGACGTTCCTGCAAAATGCCCTGGGCGCGCCGGTTGTCGCAGGCAGCGTGACCTTCAACGATGGCGCTGCGCGGCGGCTTTCCATGGCCGAATCCGATTTCCTCACCGCGACGCCGGCCCGCGAGCGCGACCTGAGGGTCTTTGCGCGCCTCGAGCACCGCTTCCACGGCGGCAGCGTGGTGCGCGCGAACCTCGGGACGCTGCGCCACCAGTTCCAGTTCGCGCAGGCGAGCGCCGGCCTGGCCGGCTATGAAAGCGGACCCGGCGATTTCACCGACCAGCCCAACCAGCGCACCGATCTGGATCTTTCGCTGCGCACGCCGATGACGCAGCATTGGACGCTGGTCGGCGGCGGCGCCTTGAACCGCAGCAGCCTCGATCGGCAAACGGTGGCGCTCAGCTATTGGCGCGACTCCGGGACGCAGGGCGCGCTGCTCAATGCAGGACGCGGGCGCGCGAGCAACGCGGCGCTGTTCGTGCAAAGCGTGCACGCTACGACCGCTTCGACACCGACGGCGAAGTGCTCCAGAACACCGCGCCCGCGTTCACCCAGGTCTACGCCAGGCGCTCGTTCGACCATCTGAGTCCGAAGCTGGCTGCGCTCTGGGCGGCCCGCCGCTGGCTGTCGCTGCGCGCCTCGTACGGCGAGGGCTTCCGGCCGCCGGCGCTGCTCGACCTTTATTCGCGCACCGTCGTCCCGACCGCGGTGGCGGGCGTCGCCTCGGTGAACGAACCTTCACCGCAACTCAAGCCGGAACGCGTGCGCTCACTCGAGTTCGGGGCCGACGCGGCATTCACTGGCGGCGCGCGTGCCTCGTTCACCCTGTACCGGCAGCAGCTCACCGATCTGATCTACCGGCGGCGATTGTCGGCGACCCTGACCCGCACCGAGAATTCCGGCGCGGCCGATGTCGACGGCGTCGAGGCGAGCTTGCATTGGCCGAGCGGCGTGCGCGGGCTCGCCGTGGTCGCTTCGCTGACGCGGCAGTTGCGCTACGAGATCACGCGCAACGAGGCGGTTCCGGCGAGCGTCGGCAAGGTGCTCACCGACGTGCCGCGGACGCTCGTTTCGCTCGGCGTGCAGCTCGAGCGGGAGCCGTGGTCGGGCATCCTGGTGTATCGCCAGGTCGGCCACGTGTTCGGCTCGGGCGACGACCTGAATCGCAACGGAATCGAGGGCGTTTACGGCTCGTACGACCGTTACGCGATCGTGAGCGGCAAGCTGACCCGCCAGCTCGGCCGCCAACTCAGCCTGAGCCTGGCGATCGACAACCTGACCGACCGCCAGTACTTCGTCTTCAACAAGCAGCCCGGACGCACGCTCTACGGTGAGCTCGCCTGCCGGTTTTAGCCGTCGCGCTCGTCCGCGCCGCGCCGCCAGACCTTGCGGATCACGGTGTAGGGGCGGCGCTTCGATTCGATGAACACCTTCGACAGGTAGATGCCGATCACGCCGAGAAACGAGATGATCAGGCCGCCCAGCAGCCAGACCGACGCGATCACCGAAGTCCAGCCGAGCACCGGCTGCTCCTGGGCGCTCCAGCGGGCGACCAGGTAGACGATGTAGCCGAAAGCACTCGCCGAGATCGCCAGGCCGACGTAGAAGATCAGCACCAGCGGCAGGTTGCTGAACGAGGTGATCGAATTCACCAGCACCGCGAACTTGCGCCGCAGCGTGTAGTTCGAATGGCCGCGCGAGCCTTTCGTCACGCTCAGCGGGACCTGCTCGAAGCCGGTGATCTGCCAGAGGCCGGCGAGGAACACTTCCTGATCGCGGAAGCGCACCAGGTTGCGCACGTAGCGCCGCGTCATGAGGCGCGCCGTGATCAGGTTCGCCGGCACGCGCACCGGCGACAGCCAGTTGAACAGGCGCCAGAAGAGGGCGCCCGAGGCGCGCTCGAACCAGCCGCCCTTGCGCCCGGCCTGCACGCCGTAGACGACGTCGCAGCCGCGCGCATCCATCTGCGCGCTGAACTCGGCCAGCAGCTCGGGATCCTCTTCCAGGTCGCTGTCGATCAGGAACACGCGCTCGCCGCGGCAGAAGCCGAGACCGGTCATGATCGCCTTGTAGTGGCCGAAGTTGCGCGACAGGTCGACACCGACCACGCGCGCGTCGCCGCGCTGCAGCTCGATCACCTGCGCGAACGCATCGTCGGGCGAGCCGTCGTTGACGAAGACGATTTCGAAGTCCTCGGTGAGGCGCGCCGCGGCGCGCCGTGTGCGCTCGTAGAACTCGCGCACGTGCGGGGCGCTGTTGTAGAGCGTGGTGACGATCGATAGACGCATGTTGCAGCGCCTCGAGATCAGCGCAACGCGGTCAGCAGCTGCGCGAACACCTTGGGCGCGCCGGCGACGATGTCGCCGCTCTCGAGATAGCCGGGCTCGCCCGCAAAATCGCCCACCAGCCCGCCCGCTTCCTGGATCAGCAGCGCCCCCGCGGCCATGTCCCAGGGCGAAAGGCCCATCTCCCAGAACGCGTCCAGCCGTCCGGCGGCTACGTAGGCGAGGTCGAGCGCGGCCGCGCCGGCGCGGCGCACGCCAGCGCTCGAGGTCATCAGCGTCCGCAGCTGCCGCACGTAGCGGTCGAGGTGCTGCAGTTCCTTGAACGGAAATCCCGTGCCTACGAGCGCCTCCTTGAGCCGCGGGCAACGCGTGACGCGGATGCGCCGGTCGTTGAGGAAGGCGCCGCCGCCGCGCGATGCGGTGAACAGCTCGTTGCGCGCCGGGTCGTACACCACTGCATGCGAGGTGACACCGCGGTGCTGCACGGCGATTGAAACGCAGTATTGCGGGAAGCCGTGGATGAAATTGGTGGTGCCGTCGAGCGGATCGATCACCCAGCGGTAATCCGATGCGCTCGCGCTGGCGCCGGACTCCTCGGCGAGGATGGCGTGCGCGGGATAGGCACGGCGTACGATGTCGATGATCGCGCTTTCGGCGGCCTGGTCGACCTGGGTGACGAAATCGTTGGCCTGCTTGGAGCGCACCGCAAGCGCCGTGCCGTCGAATGCCGCGCGGTTGATGATGGCGCCGGCGCGCCGGGCGGCCTTCACCGCAACGTTGAGCATCGGATGCATGGGGCGCGCGCATTGTATCCTGCGGGCATGAAGGCACCGCTCGATCGATTGCGCATCGTGCTGTGCAGGCCGGGCCACCCGGGCAACATCGGCGCCGCCGCGCGCGCCATGAAGACCATGGGTGTCACCGACCTGCGCCTGGTCGCGCCCGCACGCTTTCCTGCGCCGGAAGCGCAGTGGCTCGCGACGCACGCCGCCGACGTGCTCGAGAGCGCACGCACGCACGCATCGCTCGGCGACGCGCTGGCCGATTGCGTGGCCGCTTTCGCGCTCAGCGCGCGACCGCGCGAGTGGTCGCCGCAGGTGCTCGCGGCGCGTGCGGCGGCGGCGCGCGCCCTCGAACTCGCCGCGCACGGACCGGTGGCGTTCGTGTTCGGCAACGAGTCCGCCGGCCTGAGCAACGACGAGCTGTTCGCGTGCCAGCACCTGGTTCACATTCCCGCGCATGCGGAGTACAGCTCGCTCAATCTGGCGCAGGCGGTGCAGGTGGTGTGCTACGAGCTTTTCGTCGCCGCTGGAGCCGGCATTCCCGGGTCGCGCGCCGAGCGGCTCGCCACCATCGAGGACATCGAAGGCCTGTACCGTCATCTCGAGCAGGCGGCGGTGGAAAGCGGTTTCCTCGTCCCGGGTTCGGGATCGAAGCTGCGCGAGCGCTGGCGGCGGCTTTTCTCGCGCGTGCCGGCGCTCGAAAGGGAGGAAGTGAACATTCTGCGCGGCTTGCTGAAGGCCCTGCAAGCGGGCCGCAAAGGCAAGTTCTTTGACGCGGAACAATAGTTGACCGCGTTGGTCGGATAACCTAGGATTACCTTCATGTTCAGACAACTACGCGACGATATCCAGAGCGTCTTCGAACGCGATCCGGCGGCGCGCACGGCCTGGGAGGTGCTCACCTGCTATCCGGGCCTGCACGCGATCTATTTTCACAAGCTGTCGCGCTGGTTCTGGAGCCACGGGCTGCGCTGGTTCGGCCGCCTGACCTCGCACTTCGGGCGCCTGCTCACCGGAATCGAGATCCATCCCGGTGCCACGATCGGAAAGCGGGTTTTCATCGACCACGGCATGGGCGTGGTGATCGGCGAGACCGCGGAGGTCGGTGACGATGTCACGCTCTATCACGGCGTCACCCTTGGCGGCACGACGTGGCAGAAGGGCAAGCGCCATCCGACTTTGGGCCGGGGTGTGGTGGTCGGCGCCGGCGCCAAGATTCTCGGGCCGATCCTCGTAGGCGAGGGCGCCAAGATCGGCTGCAATGCGGTAGTGGTCAAGGAAGTTCCGGCAGGCGCGACCGTAGTGGGCGTGCCGGGCCGCTTGGTCGAGGAGGCCGCGACCAAGAAGCAGGCCCGATTTGCGGCCTACGCCGTCTTGCAGGATCAGGATGATCCCTATGCCAGCGCGATCCAGATGCTGATCGAGCATTCCCGCGAGCTGGAACAGGCCGTTTCCGATCTGGGGGCAAAACTGAAAGAACTTGAACGCGGACCAGCGGACGCCCAGGGAGCCAAGCCTGAGCCCATCAGGGCAATCAAGTAATTGAATAGGTTGAACAAAAATAGTTGAGTGAATTGCTCAGGTTTTGGGTATACTTGAGCGCGTCAATCAGGCATAGACGAGGACATCATGAGACTCACGACCAAAGGCAGGTTCGCGGTGACGGCAATGGTCGATCTGGCGATGCGGCAGGCGCGGGGCCCCGTGACACTCGCCGGGATCAGCGAGCGCCAGAGAATTTCGCTTTCCTATCTCGAGCAGTTGTTCGGAAAACTGCGCCGGGCCGGCATCGTCTCCAGCGTGCGTGGGCCGGGCGGCGGTTACAACCTGGCGCAGAAAGCACAGGGCGTCACGGTTGCCGATATCATCGTCGCGGTGGATGAGCCGCTCGATGCCACGCAGTGCGGCGGCAAGGAAAATTGCCTGGACGACAAGCGCTGCATGACACACGACCTGTGGGCGCGGCTCAACGAGAAAATGTACGACTACCTGGCGTCGGTGACGCTCGCCGACCTGGTCGCGTACCAGCACGGCAAGCAGGTTGCGGTGCTGCAGGATTGGCGCGCCGCCGAGCAGCCGCCGGTGAAACCCGCGATCGCGGTTGCCGCATGAAGCTGCCGATCTACCTCGACTACTCGGCGACCACGCCGGTCGATCCGCGTGTCGCGGAGAAGATGATCCCGTACCTCACCGAGCATTTCGGCAATCCGGCGAGCCGATCGCACGTGTTCGGCTGGAAGGCCGAGGAGGCGGTGGAAGAGGCGCGCGCCAGCGTCGCCGCACTGGTGAACTGCGACGCCAAGGACCTCGTCTGGACCTCGGGGGCGACGGAATCGATCAACCTGGCGCTGAAGGGCGCGGCGGAGTTCTACAAGACGCGCGGCAAGCACCTGGTCACGGTCAAGACCGAGCACAAGGCCACGCTCGATACCTGCCGCGAACTGGAGCGGCGCGGTTTCGAGGTCACCTATCTCGACGTGGCGGCCGACGGCCTGCTGGACCTGGGCGAGCTCGAGGCGGCGCTGCGCGCGGACACCCTCCTCGTCTCGGTGATGTTCGTGAACAACGAGATCGGCGTGGTGCAGGACATCGCGGCGATCGGCGCGCTGTGCAGGTCCAAGGGCGTGCTGCTGCACGTCGATGCGGCGCAGGCCACCGGCAAGTGCCCGATCGACCTGCAAAGCCTCAAAGCCGACCTGATGTCGTTTTCGGCGCACAAGACTTACGGCCCGAAGGGCGTTGGCGCGCTCTACGTGCGGCGCAAGCCCCGCGTGCGGCTGGAGGCGCAGATCCACGGCGGCGGACACGAGAGGGGTTTGCGCTCGGGCACGCTGGCGACGCACCAGATCGTCGGCATGGGCGAGGCGTTTCGCCTTGCGCGGCTCGAAATGGCGATCGAGAACGAGCGCATCCGCTCGCTGCGCGACAAGCTGCTGCGCGGCATGCAGGAGATCGAGGAAGTTTTCGTCAACGGCCATCTCGAGCAGCGCGTGCCGCACAATCTCAACGTCAGCTTCAATTTCGTCGAGGGCGAGTCGCTCATCATGGCGGTCAAGGACATTGCAGTCTCCTCCGGCTCGGCCTGCACCTCGGCGTCGCTCGAGCCGTCGTATGTCCTGCGGGCGCTGGGACGCTCGGACGAGCTGGCGCATTCGTCGATCCGCTTCACGCTCGGCCGCTTCACCAGCGAGGACGAGGTGGACTACACCATCGATCACCTGAAGGCCAAGGTGAAGAAGCTGCGCGAGATGTCCCCGCTGTGGGAAATGCACCAGGAAGGCATCGACCTGGACTCCGTCCAGTGGGCGGCGCATTGAGACAGGCGAGGAGGGCAACGGCCCGGACGAATTTGAATTTCCTCATCTCTGCCGAGCTGGAGTGAATCATTCCAGGTCGGCAGACCGGGGAAAATCAACTGACGCGCATTCCGATGCAAATTGACGGAAACTAGCTGGAGAGCACCATGGCATACAGCAACAAAGTCATCGATCACTACGAGAACCCGAGAAACGTGGGTTCGTTCGACAAGTCCGACGAGGCGATAGGCACCGGCATGGTCGGCGCGCCGGCCTGCGGCGACGTGATGAAACTGCAGATCAGGGTGAACGCAGCCGGCGTCATCGAGGACGCGCGCTTCAAGACCTACGGTTGCGGCTCGGCCATTGCCTCCAGCTCGCTCGTCACCGAGTGGGTCAAGGGCAAGACGCTCGCCGAGGCGGCGACCATCCGGAACACGCAGATCGCCGAGGAGCTGACGCTGCCGCCGGTCAAGATCCACTGCTCGATCCTGGCGGAGGACGCGATCAAGGCGGCAGTGGCGGATTACCGCAACAAGCACGGCGAGCAGGCGACTGACGCCAAGAAAGTCGCCTGAGCGCGGAGGATGGCATGGCTGTAACACTGACCGAGAAGGCGGCGAGCCACGTGCAGGGATTCCTGGCCAAGCGCGGCAGGGGTATTGCGCTGCGCGTCGGCGTGCGCACATCGGGCTGCTCCGGCATGGCCTACAAGCTGGAGTTCGCCGACGCCGTCGCGCCGGAGGACATCCAGTTCGAGTGCCACGGCGTCAAGGTCGTGGTCGATCCCAAGAGCCTGCCGTATGTCGATGGCACGGAACTCGATTACACGCGCGAGGGCCTCAACGAGGGGTTCAGGTTCAACAACCCCAACGTCAAGGACGCCTGCGGCTGCGGCGAATCGTTCAACGTCTGAAGAACCATTTCGAGCTCTTCGGGCTGCAACCGGCCTACGCGCTGGAGACTGAGCAGCTCGAGCGCGCCTATCGCGAGATCCAGGCGCGCATCCACCCGGACCGTTTCGCGCATGCGGGCGACGCCGAGCGCCGCGCGTCGATGCAATGGACCACGCGCGTCAACGAGGCCTATCGCATCCTGAAGAGCCCGGTGCAGCGCGGCAAGTACCTGCTGGGACTGCAGGGCGTCGACGTCGCGTTCGAGACCAACACGGCGATGCCGGCCGAGTTCCTCGCGCAGCAGATGGAATGGCGCGAGCAACTGGAAGAGGCGCTGG
>Ga0156086_1158_pt1 | contig 29178 bp, 24 predicted proteins | sample RifCSPlowO2_02_FD_107739 | JGI IMG/M metagenome (GOLD analysis project Ga0156086, IMG submission 107739) | Betaproteobacteria bacterium RIFCSPLOWO2_02_FULL_68_150
ATGCGTGCTGCGCCAGCGAAGCGAGAGCGCCCGGCTCAGTGATCCTCGATGCGCGGCACCGATTCCTCGGCGGGTGCGCCGGTGTCCGGATCAACCCATTCCGCGATGCCGATCTCGGATTCGGCTTCCGCGACCGATTCGCCCGGCTCGTAATCGGTGACTTCGAAAGTCGAGGCTTCCGCCTCGGCTTCGGCCAGGGTCGCGTACGGCCCGTATTCCTTGCCGCCGTCGCGTCCCTGCCAGTACACGCCGTCCGGGCGCTCGATGAAATTGACGCGGCTCTCGTCAGGGGGCGCCGCTTTGCGGTTGCGGCGGCGCGGGGGTTTCCTGGATTGGGCCATGATGACCCATTATATGCACGTCGCGCGGCGCTGCGTGGTTGATTGATGTCAAACGGTGTTGCGCCGGCCCGTTCTGCTGTTCTACCTCGCCGGCCCGGTGCTCTGAAGAGCGGCGGCGGCGATCTCGCGCATGCGGTACTTCTGCAGCTTGCCGGTCACGGTCATCGGAAACTGGTCCACGAAGCGGATGTAGCGCGGAATCTTGTAGTGCGCGATGCGGCCGTCGCAATAGGCGCGGATTTCCTCGGCGGTGGCGGTCTCGCCGGCGCGTAGCTGGATCCACGCCATCACCGCCTCGCCGTAGAGCCGATCGGGCACGCCGAACACGGCCACCTGAGCGACCTTCGGGTGGCCGAAGAGGAACTCCTCGATTTCGGCCGGAAAGATCTTCTCGCCGCCGCGATCGATCATGTCCTTCAACCGCCCGGTGATGCGCAGGTAGCCGCCGCCGTCCATGGCGCCGAGGTCGCCGGAATGCAGCCAGCCCTGCTCGTCGATCGCCTTGCGCGTCGCGGCGTCGTCGCCATAGTAGCCGCGCATCACGTGATAGCCGCGAAAGCACACCTCGCCGACTTCATCCACGGGCTGCGTGGCACCGGATTTCAGGTGCACCACCTTGACCTCCTGGTGCGGCAGGTTGGTGCCTACCGTCTCGGTGCGGCGCTCGAAGCTGTCGCCGTGCGCCGTGAGGTGGCTGAGCGGGCTGGCTTCGGTCTCGCCGTAGCCGATGAGGATTTCCGGCACGTGCATCTCGCCCATCACCCGGCGCATCAGCGCGGGCGGGCAGGGCGCACCCGCCATGATGCCGGTGCGCAGGCTGGAGAGGTCGAATTCGCGAAACCTCGGGTGCTCGAGCTGCGCGATGAACATCGTGGGCACGCCGTGGATCGCGCTGCAGCGCTCGGCTTGCACCGCCTGCAGCGTGGCAAGCGCATCGAAGTGCTCGGCCGGAATGACGAGACAGGCGCCGACCGAGAGGCAGGCGAGGTTGGCGAGCACCATGCCGAAGCAGTGATAGAACGGCACCGGCACGGCCAGCCGGTCAGTTTCGCCCAAGCGCATCGCCTGTGCGGCGAACCACGCATTGTTGAGGAGGTTGTGGTGCGTGAGCACTACCGCTTTGGGAAATCCGGTGGTGCCCGAGGTGTACTGGATGTTGATCGGATCGTCGCGATCGAGTTCGGCGCTGGCCGCCTCGAGATCCGCAACTGGCACCGAATCCGCGGCCGCCATCACCTCCTGCCAGAGCGTGAAGCCGGGGCACGGCCTCGCAGTGGCCTCCGGCCTGGCCGGGTCGAACAGCACCACCCGGCGCAGCAGCGGCAACGACTTGCCGGCGAGTGCGTCGGGTGCTGCCGATTCGATCTCCGGCAGCAGCTCGAGCAGCATGCCGGCGTAGTCGCTCGAGCGGAACGCGGGAATCGTAAACAGCCCCTGGACTTCGGCACGCTGCAGCGCGTGCGCCAGCTCGCGCGTGCGGTCGGCAGGATTGATGTTCACCAGCACGACGCCGATGCGAGCGGTCGCCAGCTGCAGCAGCAGCCACTCGATGTTGTCGGTCGACCAGATGCCGATGCGCTCGCCGCGGCGGAATCCGATGCCGAGCAGCCCCCGCGCCAGCCGATCGACGGCGCTCGCCAATTCGGCGTAGCTCAGGCGCCGGCGCTGCTGCACGCAGACCACCGCCTCGCGCTGCGCGAAGCGCCGCGCGTTCTCGGCGAAGCGGGTTGCGATGGTGTCGCCCAGCAGGGGCGTTTCGCCGCCGCGATGGCAGTAACTTCGCGCCAGCGTCACGCCGCGACCTGCGCCCAGTAAGCGTCTACGTCCGATTGGATCCGGCCGAGCGTGGCTGCGTCGCGCACGGGCTCGAACAGGTGGCGAAAGCGCCCCTGCAGCTTCAGGTACTCCTCCACCGGCAGGCGCGGATGCGGCACGTGCGTGTGCGTGACTTTGCCGTCGAGATATTGCTTGAGCGGCCAAACGCCGGTCTTGACGGCAAGGCGCCCGATTTCGACGCCGATTGCGGGATCGAAGTCCCAGCCCGGCGGGCAGGGCGCAAGCGCATGGATCAATCGCGGGCCCTGCAAAGCGCGCGCCTGCTCGATCTTCTTTGCCAGGTCGAGCGGGTCGGCGCCAATCACCGTGGCGGCGTAGGCGGGGCGGTGCGCGATCCAGACGGCGAACAGGTCTTTTTTCGTTCCGCAATGGCCGTGCGCACCGATGCTGGTCGCGGTGTGCGCGCCGTACGGCGTCGCGGCCGAGCTCTGTTGTCCGGTGTTGCCGTAGCCTTCGTTGTCGTAGCACAGGTAGATGAAGTCGAGCCCGCGGTCGATCGCGCCGGATGTCGCCGAGAGCCCGATGCCGGTAGCGGCACCGTCGCCGGTCAGGGCCACCGCGGTGAGGTCCTCCTCGGGCGCAATGCGCCCCTGCTCGAGCAGGATGTCGAGCGCATCGCGCACGCCCTGCGCGCCGGCCGGGGCGGAGGCCATCGACGTATAGAGCCACGAGCCGCGGAACGGCGTGAAGGGATAAGCGGCCAGCAGCGTCATGCAGCTGGCGGCATTGACGAACACGCTGCGCACGCCGAGCAGGTCGTAGATCTCGTGCAGCGCCAGCAGGGCGCCGCAGCCGGCACACATGGAAGTGCCGGCGCCGAGCAGGTGCGTCGACGGCAGATCCTTCATGCGTCGGATGGCGGCGCTCATGCAGCGACTCCCGGCACGCTTCGCTCTGCCGCCGCGATCGCCTGCAGGTTGCGCATCTGCCGCAGCTCGCCTGCCGTGTAGAGCAGCCGCGGCGGCGGCGCCTGCCGCGCCGCGATCGCCTCGCCGAGTTCGCGCGCGATCTGGAAAAACTCCTCCGGCGCGATGTCCCGGCCCCCCAGACCGCCCACGTAGCTGGCCAGCAGCGGCGCTTCGGCCTGCCCATACAGCGCCGAGGCGAGCTCGCCATGAAGCACGCCGCCCTTGCCCACCGAAAGATTCTGGTCGATGACGGCGACTGCACGCCTGCCGGCGAGCGCGCGCCGCAGCGCCGCGACCGGGTAGGGGCGCAACAGCCGCGGCCGCACCAGCCCGGCGCGCACGCCCGCGTCGCGCAAGCGGTCGACGGCGTCCATGGCCTTGGTGGCGAACGCGCCGATCATGAAAAACACGATTTCCGCGTCATCGCTGCGGTAACACTCGACCGCGTCGTGCCGCCGGCCGAAGCGCTGCGCGAACTCGGCGGCGACGCCGTCGTAAACCTCCAGTGCGTGCTGCGCCGCCAGATGCGTTTCGTAGCGGAAGTACGAATAGGGCGAGCCGCCGAGCACCGCGACTGCCTGGCTGGATGGCCGGCTGGCGCGAAAGCCGATGCCGCGCGCTTCGAACGGCGGCAGGAATTCGGCTGCCGCTTCGGCCGGCGGAAGCTCTACCGGCTCGCGCGTGAACGAAAGGTGGAAACCGTCCAGGTTGACGATCGCGGGCAGCCGCACTGCCGGCTCCTCGGCAAGCCGGTAGGCCAGCAGCACCGAGTCGACGATTTCCTGGCAGGTGGCGCAATGCATCTGCAGGAATCCCGAATCGCGCGCCGCCAGCACGTCGTTGTGGTCCGACTCGAGCGTGATCGGGCTCGCGAGCCCGCGCGACACGTTGACCAGCACGAACGGCACGCGCCAGCCCGTCACCGTGTAGAGCATCTCCATCGCGTAGAGCAGCCCCTGGCTCGAGGTGGCGGTGAATACCCTCACGCCGGTGGCCGCGGCGGCAGCGGCCGCCGTGACCATGGAATGCTCGGATTCGAGCATCACCAGCCGGCCGCGCATCTCGCCGGCGCCGAACCACTGCGCCAGCAGCTCGATGATTTCGGTCTGCGGCGTGATCGGAAAGGCGGGCACGTAGTCGGCCCGCGCGAGGCGCGCGCCCCACGCCGCTGCGGCATTGCCGGTGAGAAGCCGCCTCATGGCGCCGCCCCTGCCGGCTCGCGCTCCTGCGCCACACGCTCGGGGATCGAGTGGATCGCATGCGGCGGGCAGACGCTGACGCAGATCATGCAGCCCTTGCAGTGCTGCAGGTCGATCTCCGGACTGCGGTCGGGCCGTACGCGGATCGCGCTGTCGGGGCACAGCGTCGAGCAGACCCAGGTGCAGCGATTGCAGTGCGCGTAGTCGATTTCCGGTCGCAGCGTGCGCCAGAGCCCGGTGCGCGCTTCGACGCTGGTGGCGGCCGCATGGATGTCGGGTGCCGCGATCCGGGCGGGATCCAGCGGCAGGTCGATCCAATCCGGGGCTGCGAAATCCCGCGCCGACGCGGGCGCGCTCTCGCGCACCACGCCGGCGTGCGGTGCCACCGCATCGAACGCCGCCAGCGCCTGCTCGAGGTTACTTGCCAGCACTGCAGGCCCCAGGGGCCCGAGTTCCTCGGTGAGCGCGGCGCCGAGTTGTTCCCGCGCGATGCCGCCGACCAGCCGCGCCGCCGCGCCCGCGCATCGTGCCCCGGCGATCCCCGACCCGGCGCGTTCGGCCGTGCCGGCGGTCACCGGCAGGACCACGACCTTGCCGTCGAATCCGAGTCGCACGCGCCAGTCCGCGGCTTCGCCCGTGCCGTGGATCAGCAATACGGTGGCGGCACCGACGCCGAACAGGACGTTGGCGGCAGGCACTTGCAGGAGAGTCTCGTCGGCGAGCACTACGAGGTCGGGCCGCGCCATCAAGCCTCGCTCGCGGATCGGTGCGCGCGACGCGCGCACGGTGGCAAACATCGGTGCGCCGCGCCGCTCGGCGCCGTACACCGGCGCGTCCTGCGCGTCGAAGCCGGCGCCGAAAAACGCGCTTCCCAGAATGCGGCCACCGGTCTTGATGCCTTGTCCGCCGCGCCCGTGCAAGCGGATTCGATACATGTTGCTAGACGACCACGATGGCGATTTTCGGTGTTGACGTGCGTCAAGCAGGCTGCAGCGGCGTGCCGCCGCACTGCAGCCAGCCGCGCTGCTCGAGGAGGGTGACGATTTCGCGCGCCGCCTGCGCCGGGTCGGTGCGATCGGAGTGCAGCACGAGCTCCGGTTGCAGCGGAGCTTCGTAGCTCGCCTGCGCGCCGGGCAGCGTGCTGACGGTTTCTTCGCGGGCGCGGCGATACAGGCCTTTCGGGTCGCGCGCCTCGCAGATTTCGAGCGGACAGCTGACGAAGACCTCGGCAAAGCGCGCGATGCGCGCGCGCGCCGCATCGCGGTAGCGGCGCCGATGGGCGGTGGCGTCGAACACCACCGGAACGCCGCGTTGCACGAGGAATTCGCCGAGGTGCGCCAGCGCGGCGTAGAACAGGTCGCGCTCCGCAGCGTCGTACTTCGGTCGGGGCGTGATGAGCGCGCGCAGCGCATCGGATTCGAGCACTGCGCAATCGGTGCCGCGTGCCTGCAACTGCTGCAGCAGCGCACGCGCGATCGCGCTCTTGCCCGAGGCGGGCAGGCCGGTGAGCCAGACGGCGAAGGCGCTCGCCATGCTCAAGCGCCGCAGTAAGCGTTGACGCGCGCCGGATCGAAGCGCGCCTCGTCGAGCACCGCCTCCAGGAAATTGAACAGGCGCCGCCGCACACTTTCGTCGAGCGTCGGATACCAGACCGGGCTGGCCACGACCAGGGCGCGAAATGCGTAGAACGGCGCGATCACTTCGAGCATCTCGCGGTCCGCGGAGCGCTCGAGGTAGCGGTCCCAGAAGCGGCGGAACAGGATCTCGAACGCGCCTTCGAGCCGTCCCTGGCGCTGCAGCGCGAAGAACAGGTAATTGAGCGTCAAGCAGGCGAGGTCATCGGCCGGTTCGCCCCATTCGCCGCGCGAGCGGTCCAGCGCGGTGAAGTCGACGCCCTCGCGGAACAGGATGTTCCACGGATGAAAATCGCCGTGCACCTGCCGCAGGCGGTGCGTGCTCGACTTCAGTTTCCAGCGCCAGGCGACGCAGCGCTGCTCGATCTGCAGCAGCCGCTGCGGCGTGATGAAACCGCACGGCAGCGGGTAGCTGTCGGCGATGCCGAAGATGCATTCGCCATGACCGACCAGCTCGCGCACGCGCCGCACGTAAAGCCCGGGGTCCGGTCCGCGCCGCCGGTGGATCTCGGCCAGGTAATCGCACAGCGCATCGGCCCGCGCCAGATCGAGTTGCGCGAGCGGCGCGCCGTGGCGCAGGCGCTGCAGGTCGGCCGCATACTCGCGGCCCTCTGCGAACGCGGTGACGATGAAGAATTCTTCGGCGTCGCCGAGCGCCAGCAGGCTGCCGTCGGCGCGCACCGCGCCGACGTCGAGCGAGCGCACGTGCCGCGGCAGCTGCGCGAAGGCGCCGTGCGCCCAAAGCAGCGCTTGCGCGCGGTCGGCCATGTGTTCATGGCCGAACGGCCCGGCGCGTACGGTCTCCAGCACCGCGCTGCGCGCCTCGCCCGCGAGCCGGTAGTCGACGCGCAGCGCAATTCCGTATCCGTAGCCCTTGTCGCCGGAGGCGCCCCCGGCCAGCGCCCTGACCTGCACGGCCTGCACGGGCGCGCCGTGCACCGCCTCGAGGTAGGGCCGCAGCGTGTCCGGAGTGAAGGGCGGGTTCAATGCGACATCAGCACCGGCACGGTCATGGTGTCGAGCAGCGTGCGCGTGACGCCGCCCAGCACCAGCTCGCGCAGGCGCGAATGGCCGTAGGCGCCCATGACGATCAGGTCGGATTGCATGTCCGCGGCGCGCGACAGGATCTGGTTGCCGACGTCCACTTCCTCGCTCTGTTGCTGCGCGACCGTCACCTTGACGCCGTGGCGCGCGAGCAGCAGCGCGATGTCGGCCCCTGGAATGTCGCCGTGGTCGGCGCCGCCCTTGCGCGGGTCGAACGCAACCACGTTCACGATGCCGGCGCGCGCGAGCAGAGGCAGCGCATCGCTCACCGCGCGCGCCGCTTCGCGCCCGGCGTTCCACGCCACCAGCACGCGGCGGCCGACCTCGGGAAACTGCCCGGCGTAGGGAATGAACAGCACCGGCCTGCCGGCGCTCAGCACGATCTCCTCGGCAAAATCGGATGCCACGCCGCCGCTGCCTTCCGGCTCCGGCTGACCCGCGACCACCAGGTCGGCGTAGCGCGCGCTCCGCTGCACCGCCGCCAGCGCGTCGCGCGTGGTGGTGCGACACTCGCTGCTGCGCGTCGACTGCGCGGTCGCGGACCTGAAGGCGGCCTCCGCGGCGCGTGCCGCTTCGGCGCGATAGCGCGCCTCGGCCTCGATCACCACCGGGCCCGCTTCGGCCAGGGCGTAGGACGGAATGCGCGGCGCGCTGATGGCGAACAGCCCGGTGAGATGGGCGTCGAAGGTATCGGCGAGGCGCTTCGCGATCACGACCCGCTCGGCGACCCGATTGCCTGCATCGAGGTGGACCAGAATCGTTTTGTAGCTCATGGCAGCTCCTTGGCTCTCACTGAGTCAATGCTAGGCGCCGGCGCGCACCGGTTGTTGAGTTAGATCAACCGACCAGGCGCGAAGGCGATACAGCATGCGAGCATGGACTTCAGCGTCCTCCCGCTGCAGGCGCCAGCGGCGGCGAGTTTGCCCTTCGAGATCGTGGAACGCAAGGGACTCGGCCATCCGGACACGATCTGCGATGCACTGGTGGAGAACCTCAGCATCGGGCTGGCGCGGACCTACTACGAGCGCTTCGGCCTGGTGCTGCATCACAACGTCGACAAGGCGCTGCTGGTCGGCGGCGCGGCGAGCGCGGCCTTTGGCGGGGGCGCAGTGCTCGAGCCGATCGAGATCATCCTCGCGGGCCGCGCCACGCGCGAGTTTCGCGGCGCCGTGATTCCGGTAGACGCGCTGGCGATCGACCTGAGCCGCCGCTGGCTGAGCGAAAATCTCCGGCATCTCGACGCGACGCGCCACGTGCGCATCGTGCCGCGGATCCGCCCGACGTCGCCCGAACTGACGGCGTTGTTCGGGCGACGTCCCGCGACTGCGGGTCCGCTCGCGAACGACACCTCGATCGGTGCCGGCTATGCGCCGCTCGATGCGCTCGAACGCGCGGTGCTCGCAGCGGAGCACGCGCTCACCGCGAGCGCGACGCGGGCGGCGCATCCTGCGATCGGCGAGGACGTCAAAGTGATGGGGGTGCGCAGCGGCGAGCGCGTAGCGCTCACGGTTGCGTGCGCGCTCGTAGGGCGCCATGTCCGGGATCTGGCCGATTACCGGGAAAACAAGGCCCGCATCGCCACCATCGCCCAAGCGGCGGCGCTGCAGGCCGGCGGCCTCGAGTGCACGGTGCAGGTCAACACGGCCGATGGCGAGGACGCCGGCAGCATTTACCTCACTGTGACGGGACTGTCGGCCGAGGCCGGCGATGACGGGCAGGTGGGCCGCGGCAACCGCGTCAATGGCCTGATCACGCCCTACCGGCCGATGAGCCTCGAGGCGGCGGCGGGCAAGAATCCGGTCACCCATGTCGGCAAGCTCTACAACATCGCCGCCCACCGCAGCGCACAGGCGCTGGTGGACGAAGTCCCGGCCCTGCGGGAAGCCGAATGCCTGCTGGTGAGCCAGATCGGCCAGCCGATCACGCTGCCGCAGATCGTCGACGTCAAGGTGCGCCTGGACGATCCGGCCGCGCTCGAGTCGCTGCGTGCGCGCATCACGGCAACGGTCCGCGCGCAATTGGCAGGCCTGCTGCAGCTGTGGCGCGAATCGCTCGCCGGCACGTGGTCGCTCTGGTGACGCACATGAGCGCCGGCTATCGCGTGAAGCATCGGCGCCTGAAGGGGCAATGACTGCGCATCACCCGAATCAGCGCTGAAGACGCCCTCGCCAGCCTGAGGAGCGGCCGCGCGGGGCTGTCCGCCGCCGAGGCGCAGCGCCGCCTGGCGGAGTACGGCGCAAACCGGCTCGAAACTCCCGAGCGCACACCGCTCGCGCTGCGCTTCGCACGCCAGTTCACACATTTTTTTGCGCTCATTCTGTGGGCCGCTGCGGGCCTCGCGCTGGTCGCGGAATGGCACTCGCCGGGGCAGGGGATGGCGGCGCTCGGCGTCGCGGTCGTCGGCGTCATCGCAGTGAACGGCGTCTTTTCCTTCTGGCAGGAGTACCGCGCCGAGCGCGCGATCAGCGCGCTGCAGCGGCTCTTGCCGCGCCAGGTGAGCGCCCTGCGCGACGCGGGCGCAGTGCGTCTCGCAATCGAATTACTGGTACCGGGCGACGTGATCCTGGTCGAGGAAGGCGACCACGTGGCGGCCGACTGCCGCGTCATCGACTCCTGGGGCCTGCGCGCCAACCTCGCCACCGTGACCGGCGAAGCGCTCGCCCAGGCGCGCATCGCGGCGGCGGTGGACGAGGATGCGCCGCTCCGCGCGAGGAACGTGCTGCTGGCGGGCACGACGATCGTATCCGGCGAAGGGCGGGCGGTGGTCTACGCCACCGGCATGCGCACCGAGTTCGGCCGCATCGCGCGCCTGGCGCAGGCGGCCGAGGAAGTCCGTACACCGCTGCAACGCGAGATCGCGCGCGTCTCGCGCCTGGTTGCAGCTCTTGCTGGCGGGCTCGGGGTCGCATTTTTCGCCATCAGCCAGTGGCTGGGCCTCGGCCTGGGCGAGAGCCTGATTTTCGGCATCGGCATCATCGTCGCCAATGTGCCCGAGGGCCTGCTGCCCACCGTGACGCTGGCGCTCGCCCTGGCGACGCAGCGCATGGCAGCGCGCAACGTGCTGGTGCGCCACCTGCCTGCCGTCGAGGCGCTCGGCTCGGCGACGGTGATCGTGACCGACAAGACCGGCACGCTTACCGAGAACTCGATGCGCGCGCGCACTCTGGTGTTCGCGGACGCCGTGCTGGAATTCGAAGCGCTCACCGCTTCGATCGTCCGGCAGCGCGCGGTGTTCTTCGAAATCGCCCGGCACTGCCACAGCCTGCACCTGGTCGCCGATCAGGGCAATACCGTGCAGCTCGGCGACCCGATGGAGGTGGCGCTGGTCGAGATGGCCAGGAGCGCCGGGATCGATGGACCCGTGCGCGAGCGCCGGGACGAACTGCCGTTCGACGCCGACCGCAAGTGCATGTCGACGCTGCATGCGTCGGAGGAAGGCGGGGTCCTGTACTGCAAGGGCGCGCTCGAAGCGCTGCTGCCGCGTTGCACGCGAGTGCAGCGCGGCATGGATCCGCCGGTGCCGCTCGACGCTGCGCAGCGCGAACGGTTTCTCGCCGCTCAGCATCGGATCGCGGCGCGCGGCGAGCGCGTGCTCGCGCTGGCGTGGCGTTCCCTGCCCGAGGGCATCGCGCCGGAGCGCTGGGAGGAAGATCTGGTGCTCTCGGGCCTGGTCGGGATGGAAGACCCGCCGCGCGCCGAGGTGCCTGCCGCGGTGCAAAGCTGCCGCGAGGCGGGCATCCGCGTCATCATGATTACGGGCGATCACCCGAGCACGGCGCAGGCGGTGGCGCGCGCCATCGGGCTGATCCGGAGCGACGCGCCCCGGCTCGTGACCGGAGACGAACTGGCGCACCTCTCCGAGACGCAGTTGCAGCTCGCGCTCGACGCGCCGGAAATCGTGTTCGCGCGCGCCAGCGCCGAGCAGAAGCTGCGCGTGGTCGAGGCGCTCCGGGCAAAGGGACACGTCGTGGCGGTGACCGGGGATGGCGTGAACGATGCCCCGGCGCTGCGGCGTGCCGACATCGGCATCGCGATGGGGCGCATCGGCACCGATGTCGCGCGCGAGTCCGCCGACATCGTGCTGCTGGACGACAATTTCGCCTCGATCGCCGCGGCGATCGAGGAAGGGCGCGCGGTGTACGACAACATCCGCAAGTTCCTCACCTATATCCTGTCGTCGAACATTCCCGAGCTGGTGCCGTACCTCGCTTTCGTGCTCGCGCGCATCCCGCTGCCGCTCACCATCATCCAGATTCTCGCCGTCGACCTTGGAACCGACATGCTGCCGGCGCTCGCGCTCGGCGCCGAGCGGCCCGCAGCCGCCGTCATGCAGCGGCCGCCCCGGCCGCGCGCCGAGCGCCTGCTGTCGTGGCCGCTGCTGGCGCGCGCCTACCTCTGGCTCGGGCCGCTCGAGGCGCTGGCGGCGATGGCCGCATACGGCTTCGTGCTCCAGCGCGGCGGCTGGCGCTACGGCGAGACACTGGGCGCAGGCGATCCGCTGTACCTGGCAGCGACGACCGCCTGCCTCGCGGCGATTGTCCTGATGCAAGCCGTGAACGTGTTCCTTTGCCGCGACCCGCAGCGAAGTGCATTCGGCTCCGGTCTTGCCGCCAACCGCCTGCTGCTGGCGGGGGTCGCGGTGGAACTCGCGCTCCTCGCCGCCATCGTCTATACGCCGGCGGGGCAGGCACTGTTCGGCGCCGCACCGCTGGCCGCGGCGGCGTGGCTGTTCATGTTGCCGTTTGCCGCAGCGCTGCTGCTGCTCGAGGAGGCGCGCAAGTTCGTCGCGCGCTCGATTGACTCACGTCAAGCGGGTTCCCGGGAGACTCGATAGAGTATTTCTGCAATGGCGCTCACCCCGGAACAACTCGAAGAACTGCAACGCACCATCGCGGCGCGCCACGCGGCGCTGCTCGCCGAGGTCCATTCCGACGTGGCGCGTGCGCGGGACGAGTCCTACGGTGAACTGGCGGGCCCGGTGACCGACTCAGCCGATCGGGCGGCGGCCTATCTGATCACCGACGTGGACCAGGCCGAGGTGACGCGCGATCTGCTCGAGGTGCGCGAGCTGGAGGCCGCCCGGGCGCGCCTGGCAGACGGCAGTTTTGGCTCTTGCGTGGATTGCGAGGCAGAGATCGCAATCGAGCGGCTGCGCGCCAGCCCCGAAGCGATTCGCTGCCTGGACTGCCAGCGCATGCACGAGAAGACCTACGCCCGCCCGGCGGAGCCCAGGCTGTAGTCTGCCGCCGACCCTCGCTCGATTCGGTGCGGGTCAAGGCGAGCGCGGCTGCCGCAATGCGCAATGCCTGCGCTGACCGCACACCTCTCACGACGGCGCGCCGTCGGCTTCAATATGCAGTGAAACGCCGATCACAGCTTGATCCCGGTCAAGTGGCCACGCGAGGCGCAGCGTCGCCGACTGCATGATGCGCTCCAGGCCGTCCTCGGACTGCGACACCGTATGGCAGGGGCGCGCCGAGACGCGCGCCGGCGGATCGATGCGCAGCGTGACGCGCCCCTGCATGAAGCGATCGTCGAGCACCAGTTCGCCTGCGTCCGCCAGTTCGAGCGGCTGGCCGAACCCGCACACAGCCGTGCCGCCGACCAGATAGCGGCCGGCGAAGCCGTCGCAGCTCGGCATCGCCAGGTCGAGTTCGGTCACGAACTCGCCGCGCGCGGCCTGGATGCGCCAGGTGACGTCGAGCGCGGCACCCCGCAGCGCGATCGTTTTCGTGATCCGTGCCGCAGGCGCGGCAAACGATGCGCTGTAGCCGGCCGTTGCCACGAGTTGATAGGTGCATATCCCGGCGGGCGCGCCGCCCGGGGCGCACAGGGTGTCGCGGAACAGGGTCCGGCCGCGCGTGTCGGGCTCGAGATCGGCCGGGCCGATGGCGTGCTTGAGGCTGAATCGCTCGTGCGCCGAGGCGATGCCGCCCGCTTGCGGCGGCGCGTCCGCGCCGCGCAACGCGCGTGCGTGGTAATGCTCGCGCTGGCGCCGCAGCGTATCGCCGAAATTCTGCGCCAGCGGGTAGCTCGAAAGCTCGTGCAACGCGGCATCGCCGTCGAGCCGGATCGCGCCCTGCACGCTGCTGCCCGTGAGGAACAGCTCCTCGATCCCGTCGAGGTCGCAATCGCCGCGCGCGAGCGCCGGGCGCGGCGCGAAGGCATCGAGCCGGGCTTCGAGCTCGAGCAGGTTGCGCCACACGGCGCGCCGCAGGTGCGGCAGGTAGATGCCGCCGAACAGCCCGTGCCAGTAGGCATCGTTGGCCTGCGCCGCATAGAGCCGCCGCCGCAACTGAGCGCGATCGTCCTGCCCTGCGGCGGCGGCGACACGCTGCGATAGCCCGAGCATGCGCTTGTGCATCCAGTTCGCTTCCGGGTAGCGCGACAGGAAATTGCGCCAGATGCCGCCGCGCAGAAACGCCTTGTGCGCGTCGTAGCGTCCGGCATCGCGCTCGGCGCGCACCAGCGCCGCGTAGCGTTGCGCCTGTTCCGCGGGCAGCGTCCATTCGTTCATCTCGATGTAGGAGGCGCTCGGCAGGTAGACGATGCCGCGGCTGGCGCTCCGGGCGTGAAACTCGCGAAACGTCTCCGGGCGCAGGTGCCTGGAGGCGAGCACCCGCTCGATGAACTCGGCGAGCCAGCGCTTTTCATAGACCCACTGCCAGGTCTCGGGCCAGATGCCGAATTTCTCGATGTCGTCGAAATAGACCGCCGCTTCGCCCGGCCCGGCGAGCGCCTCGAGGCAGCTCAGCGCGTCGGCGGCCGGCGCGAACGGGATGCGGTAGCGCAGCTGCTCTGAAATCGGGAACAGGTCGAGCCGTTGGCCGTCCTCTTCGGTGCTGAAGTAGCCGCGCAGCTCGGCAGCACTGCGGCCGGTGCAGAAGAAATGGTAGTCGTCGACCACCGCATAGCGGATGCCGGTCTCGACGAGCGCCGGGACCACGCTCGATTCCCACACGCGCTCGGTCAACCAGGCGCCTTCGGGGCGCTGGCCGACGCGCTGCTCGAGCCGGTCCGAGAGCGCCCGGAGCTGGCCGATGCGGTCGCGATGGGGAATCGCCGCGAGCACCGGTTCGAAGTCGCCGGCGCCGAACCATTCCAGCTGACCGCGGCGCGACATCTGCGCAAGGAGCGCCATGTCCTGCGCATGCCGTGTCCACAGGTACTCGATCAAGGGGCCGCTCATATGGAGCGCGAAGCGGAACTCCGGATACGCGTGCAGAATGTGGATGAAAGGCCGGTAACAGCGCGCATGCGCCTGCTCGAAGACCTCCGGGAAGTTGCCGGCGGGCTGATGCGCGTGCACACCGAAGAGCAGGGCCGCCCTGTCGCTCATCGGCGCATGCGTCCTCAGGCGTCCGAGCGGCGCATCGCGGCTGCGCCGCCGCCCTCGCCGTCGCCGCGGCAGATCGGCTCGGCGAGGCGGGCCGGCACCGGCAGGCCGAGCAGCCGGTAGAGATGCGCGAGCTTCGCCCGGAACAGGTGGTCGAAGGCAAGGATCGCCGGTGACGGACTGCCGTCCTGCAGCCACCAGAACCAGTCCGAGCCCTCGCAATCGGAAAGCTGGCGCCGTGCCGCGTCCTGCGCCGCGGTGGAAAGCCGGCCGCTCGCAATGACGAGATCGAACGATTGCTTGGCGCTGCACAGCAGATCCCAGGCGCGGTTCTTGGCAGGGGTGCCGATCCAGGTGAGCAGATTCCCCTGCACCCAGCTTCCGGCCTTGAGTGCGGGGAGCGTTCTGCGCGCCGCCGTAGCAGGCTGCCCGAGGTAGCCGCTGAATGTCCAGGTACGAATCGCGGAGTGCGCGCGCAGGCCCTGGTACAGGTCGGAGAGAAAGTAAAAGCCGTTGTAGGGAAAGTGTTCCCACGCGTTCTCGCCGTCCAGGATCACGGCGACGAGCGGAGTTTCCTCCTGCGGCGACTCGCGGGCGATGCGCTCCAGCTCGCCGATCAGGTTGCTGGCGGCGTCGCGGCCGTGCCAGTGCCGGTACTCGAATCCGATCAGGTCGGAGAGCCGGTCGTCGCGAAAGAACACCACCGGGGACGTAGCGTCGGCGCGGTACGCGTGGTAGAGATCGCGCCCGCGATCGTAGCCGCCCTGCTCGCGCAGGCTGATGGCGAGAACACCTTCGCCGCTCGCCACCCAGCGCACGCCGCGCTCCCCGAGCTGGCGCAGGAAGGCGAGCGAGATCGCGCCCTCGGCGGGCCACATCCCCCGGGCCGGCTCGCCGAAGCGCGCGGCGTGGTCCGCGAGCGCGACGTCGATTTGCGCCCCGAGGCGCGCGATGCCGCCGGGATATCTGCCGAATTCGGGCAGCGGAGCCTGCGGCGTTGCCTCGTGCAGGGCGTGGAAATCCAGCAGCAGGGGGGCGATCGGATGGTGCTGCGGCGTGGTGGATAGTTCCACCCGGCCCGATTCAGCCAGCCGGCGGTAGCGCGGCACGATGGCACGCACCAGGGCGCCGATCTCGGCCAGCAACGCCGCGCGGTCGGCGTGGGTAAAGTCGGCGCCCTCGCTCATCAGCCGCGCCACGACCTCCGACTCGCGCCGCACCGTCTCGCCGGTCCACGCCAGGTGATACCAGGTCACGAGATCGTAGAAGTAGTGGTCAGCCAGATAGCCGATGCCCTCGGGCCCCTGCGACAGCGCGGCGCGCTGCACTTCCGCGAGCTGCCGGTAGGGCGGAAAGGGCTCGACCATGCTGTGGTGGTCGGCGTGAAAGCATTGCGCGAGCGCGTGCTGCCGCTCGACGCTGGTGAGCGGCGTGGTCTCCTCGCGCGCCAGCAGCCGCAGCAGCGGATCGCGCAGCACGCCGCTCGCGAACTGCGCGCCGTAATCCTCCAGCTGATCGAGCAGCACCGGCGCGAGGTTGACCACGGCGCACACCTCGTGGCGCTCGAGATGCCACGCCATGTCGGCGTAGTCCTTGATGGCGTGCAGATAGACCCACGGCAGGGTGAACTCTCCGCTCGCGTGGTCGCGGTAATCCGGCTGGTGCATGTGCCACAGCAGCACCAGGTCCAGGCGGCGCGCGCTCATCGCAGGTGATGCACCTGTTGCCCGAGCATCTCCGGGGTCACCAGCGTCACGCCGCGGTCGGTGACGTGAAAGCGCCTGCGATCCTCCGCGGCGTCGCAGCCGATGCGCGTGCCCTGGGCGAGGCGGCAGTGCTTGTCGATCACAGCACGGCGGATCTCGCAGTGCCGTCCGATGTCGACGTTGGGCAGGATCACCGACGCCTCGATCATGCAATAGCTGTGCACGTGCACGTTGGAAAACAGCAGCGAGCGGCGCACCGTGGAACCGCTGATGATGTCGCCGCCGGAAACCATCGAATCGATCGCGATGCCGCGCCGGCCCTCGTCGTCGAACACGAATTTCGCCGGCGGCAGCTGCTCCTGGTAGGTCCAGATCGGCCACTCGCTGTCGTACAGGTTGAGATCGGGCGTGACCTGCACGAGGTCGAGATTCGCCTCCCAGAAGGCATCCACCGTGCCGACGTCCCGCCAGTAGGGCACGCCGCGCGCCATGTTGACGCAGGAATCGGCGAAGCGGTGCGCGCATACGCGGTAGCCGCGCGCGACCACCCAGGGAATCACGTCGCGGCCGAAATCGTGGCCCGAACCCGCGTCGTCCGCGTCGCGGATCACCTGTTCGTAGAGAAACGCGGCATTGAACACGTACACGCCCATGCTGGCGAGTGCGACGTCGCCGCGGCCCGGCATCGGCGCCGGTTCGGACGGCTTCTCATGAAAGGCGACGACGCGCGCGTTCTCGTCCACCGTCATCACGCCCAGCGCTTGCGCCAGTTCGAGCGGCACCTCGACGCAGGCGATCGAAAGGTCGGCCTGCCGCGCGACGTGCTCGCTGAGCATGCGTGCGTAGTCCATCTTGTACACATGGTCGCCGGCGAGCACCAGCACGTACTCGAGATCGCGCCGCCGCATGATGTCCAGGTTCTGGTAGATGGCGTCGGCGGTGCCCAGGTACCACTCGGCGGTCACGCGCTGCTGCGCCGGCAGCAGTTCGATGAACTCGCTGAACTGGCCGGCGAGGAACGACCAGCCGCGCTGCACGTGCCGGATCAGGCTCTGCGCCTTGTACTGCGTGCAGATGCCGATGCGCCGGATGCCCGAGTTGACGCAATTGGAGAGCGTGAAATCGATGATGCGGAATTTGGCGCCGAACGGCACCGCGGGCTTGGCGCGCCAGTCGGTGAGCTGCGCCAGGCGCGCGCCGCGTCCGCCGGCGAGCACCATGGCGAGCGTCTGGCGCGCCAGGTCGCCGCTGTGCGGCAGGTGCGGCTCGCCGCGGGAGAGGCTGTTGGCCAGAGGCCCGCGCCCGGTTGCGGTCACGACACGCTCCGCCCGGCGCCGCGCTGCGCGCGTGCGGCTACAATCGTGCGGCACCCACGATGAGCGAAGCCGCGATCCCGCTGCTCGACCCGCGCGTGCAGCGCCTGTGCGCGGGGCGCCTGCACGAACCGCACGCCTTTCTCGGTCCGCAGCGCGATGCCGGGGGGCGCCCGGTGGTGCGCGTGTTCGATCCGCAGGCGCGCGCGGCATGGATCGAAACCTGCGACGGCTGGCGCCAGGCAGCGGCGGCAGGGCCGGCGGGGCTGTTCCTGGTACACGCCGAAACGCCGCGCCCTTACCGGGTGCGCTTCGAGGGGGAGGGCGGAGCGTTGCGCGAGGCGTTCGACCCGTACTGCTTCGCGCCGGCGATCTCCGATCACGACCTGTACCTGTTCAACGCCGGCCAGCTTACCGAAGCCTGGCGTACGCTGGGCGCGCACCCGCTGGCCGTGGAGGGCGTCGCCGGAACGCGTTTCGCGGTCTGGGCGCCGAATGCCGAGCGCGTCTCGGTGGTGGGCGAGTTCAACCGCTGGGATGGACGTGCGCACCCGATGACGGTGCGCGGCGCGAGCGGGGTGTGGGAGCTTTTCCTGCCGGGCATCGCGCCGGGCGCGCTGTACAAGTTCGAGATCCGCAACGGCGACACGGGCACGATCCATCTCAAGGCCGATCCGTACGCGCGCGCCGGCGAGCTGCGCCCCGGGACCGCGTCGCGCGTCGCGGCGCCGTCGGCACATGCCTGGCGCGACGCCGACTGGATGGCGCGGCGCGCGCGCAGCGACTGGCTCGGCGCGCCGCTCGCCATCTACGAAGTGCATGCCGGCTCGTGGCGGCGCTGCGCCGACGGTTCGCTCCCCGGCTGGCGCGCGCTCGGCGACGAGCTGATCGCCTACGCGACCGATCTCGGCTTCACCCACGTCGAGCTGCTGCCGATCACCGAGCACCCCCTGGACGAATCCTGGGGCTACCAGACCACGGGTTACTTCGCCCCTGCGGCACGCTACGGCGGCGCCGACGAGTTGCGCGAATTCGTCGACCGCTGCCACGCCGCCGGCCTCGGCGCGATCCTCGACTGGGTGCCCGGCCACTTCCCGACCGACGCCTGGGCGCTGGCGCGCTTCGACGGCAGCGCGCTCTACGAACACGAAGACGCGCGGCTCGGGCTGCATCCGGACTGGGGAACGCACACCTTCAATTTCGGCCGCAACGAGGCGCGCGCGTTCCTGCTCGCCTCGGCACGCTATTGGCTCTCCGAGTTCCACTTCGACGGCCTGCGCGTGGATGCCGTCGCTTCGATGCTCTATCTCGATTATTCGCGCGCGCCGGGGCAATGGCTGCCGAACCGCTACGGCGGGCGCGAGAACCTGGAGGCGATCGATTTCCTGCGCCAGCTGAACGTTCTCCTGCACGCGGAATTCCCCGGCGCGCTGACCATCGCCGAGGAGTCCACCGCCTGGCCGATGGTTTCGCGGCCGACCTACGTCGGCGGGCTCGGCTTCTCGATGAAATGGAACATGGGCTGGATGCACGACACGCTGCAGTACATCCGGCGCGATCCGGTTCACCGGCGTTTCCATCATGATGAATTGACTTTCGGTCAACTCTACGCCTACACGGAGAATTTCGTGCTGCCTTTCTCGCACGACGAGGTGGTGCACGGCAAGGGTTCGCTGATCGCGAAAATGCCCGGCGACGCCTGGCAGCAGTTCGCCAACCTGCGGCTGCTGTTCGCCTACCAGATGACTTACCCCGGCAAGAAACTCAACTTCATGGGCAATGAGTTCGCGCACGGCGCCGAGTGGCACGAGGGGCGCGCCCTCGACTGGGAATTGCTCGACACGCCGTTGCACCGCGGCGTGCAGCGCTGCTTCCGCGACCTGCAGCGGCTTTACGTCGCCGAGCCGGCGCTGCACCAACTGGATTTCGCGCCGCAGGGATTTGCCTGGATCGACTGCCATGATGCGGACAGTTCCGTCATCTCCTACGTGCGCCGCGCGCGCGACGGCGCGTTTTTCGTCGTCGTGCTCAATTTCACGCCTCAACCGCGCCCGGCCTACCGCATCGGCGTGCCGCAGGTCGGGCCTTACCGCGAACTGCTCAACACCGACTCGACGCATTACGGCGGCTCGAACACCGGCAACGGCGGCCTGCTGTACGCGCAAGGCACGCCGTGGATGGGTCAGCCGGCCTCGCTCGAGCTGACCCTCCCGCCCCTTGCGGGCCTTATCGTCGCGCCGGCCTGAGGCCGAGCGTCGCGTCGACTTCGGCCTCGGCTTCGAGCCAGTCTTGCAGATCCCGGCCGGGGTCGAAGCCGCGTTTTTGCGAGCGGAAATACGCCGCCAGCGCGACCATGCGCGCGCGCTCTTCGGCGGATACCCGCGACACCGATGTCACGGACTTGACCGCGGCGAGCGGTGTGCCCGGCTGCTTGAGCGGCCCTTTCGTGCGACTCGATCTCATGAAACGCCTCCTTGGACCAAGGAAGACAATCGCTCCTCCCGCTTGGTTCATAACTAGCACTGCGTTGCATCGCCCTGTTGATTTGGATCAAGCGCCATGGCAGCGGCGCCCATCAGCGCCAATCGATCCTCCATGACCACGTATACCGGCATTCGGCGTGCGAGCACGGCGTGTTCGTCATCGAGCTGATTTCACCACGACGACGCGCGCAGGTAAGATGCAGCGCGATCCATGCCCGAAGAACCGCTGCGCGTTCTTTTCGCCGCGCCCGAGTGCGCTCCGTTGGTCAAGACGGGCGGCCTCGGCGACGTCTGCGCTTCGCTGCCCGTGGCGTTGCGCCGTCTGGGCGTCGACGTGCGCCTGATGCTGCCGGCGTATCCGGGGTTCAAAGGCGTCTTGCAGGCGCGGCGCGAAGGCATGCCGCTGCCTGCGCTGGGAGGATTTCCGGCGGCACAGGTGGTACGCGCGATGCTCCCGGGCGGGCTGCCCGCGTTCCTCGTCGATTGCCCGGCGCTGTACGAGCGGCCCGGAGGTCCGTATCAGGACGAGCACGGTCGTGACTGGGACGACAACCCGATCCGTTTCGCGCTTCTGGCGCGCGCTGCGGCGCTCGTCGCGACGTCGCCGCCGGATTGGCGCGCGCAGCTCGTGCACTGCAACGACTGGCAGACGGCGCTCGCGCCGGCGTATCTTGCGTTCGGCGCAACGCCGCGGCCGGCGACCGTGATCACGGTCCACAATCTCGCTTTCCAGGGCATCTTTCCGCCGCCGGTGCTCGCCCGCCTCGGCTTGCCGCCGGAAAGTTTCTCGATCGACGGCGTCGAGTTCCACGGCCAGGTGTCGTTCCTGAAGGCCGGCCTGCAGTACGCCGACGCGATCACCACCGTGAGCCCGAGCTACGCGCGTGAAATCCGGCAGGCGCCGCTGGGCTTCGGGCTGGAAGGATTGCTGCAGCGGCGCAGCGCGGTCCTGAGCGGCATTCTGAACGGGATCGATGTCGAGCTGTGGAACCCGGCGACCGATCCCCTGATCGAGCGCCGCTACGACGCCGCGAACTTGCATCGCAAGACCGACAACAAGGCGGCGCTGCAGGCGTGCACCGGATTGGCGCGCGAGCCCGCTGTGCCGCTCATCGGCGTCGTCAGCCGGCTGACGCAGCAAAAGGGGCTCGATTTCCTGCTCGAGGCCGCCGCGGGCCTGCTGCGGCTGCCGGCACAGCTCGTGGTGCTGGGGACGGGGGAGGCGCAGCTCGAATACGCGTTCCGCGAACTGGCGCGCGCGCATCCGCGGCAGGTCAGCGTGACGCTCGCCTTCGACGAGCCGCTGGCGCATCGGATCGAAGCCGGCGCCGACCTTTTCGCGATGCCGTCGCGCTTCGAGCCCTGCGGCATGAACCAGATGTACAGCCAGCGCTACGGCACGATTCCCGTGGTGCGCGCCACCGGAGGGCTGGCGGATTCGGTGATCGACTGCACGCCGACGACGCTGGCGAACGGCAGCGCCAGCGGTTTCCTGTTCGAGACCGCGAGCGCGCCCGCGCTGCTGGCCGCGATCGAACGTGCGCTCGCCGTCTACCGCGAGCCGGCGCTCTGGCAGCGCCTGCAGCGCCAGGCGATGGCGCGCGACTTCGGTTGGGACGCGAGCGCGCGCGCCTACGCCGCGCTCTACGCGCGCATCGCGTCGTGACGCTCAGGCCCAGAGCATGAGCCCGGTTTCGAACGGATGCGTGAGCAGCTCGTGATACGGGTAGGCGCGGATGCGGTAATCGAGCCGGCCGCAGAACTCGGGCGCCAGATCGAGCACGAAGCGCTGCTCGCCGTTTTCGGCGAGCGGCCCCTCGGCAGCGAACTGGTGGCTCCGCCACACGCCGTCGCCCCCCTCGCGCTCGGCGCGCGCGAGCCGCAGTTCCACTCTCAGGTCTTCCCGCGCCAGCCCGTTCAGTCGCATCGCGACCTCGACCCGGAGGCGCTCGCCGAAGAGCACCCGGCTGACCGGCAAATCGACGCGCCGCAGCGTGACGCCGGGCCAGGCGGCGCGCACGCGATGCTTCCAGTGCGCCAGCTGGCGCGCCCCGCGATAGCCGTCGGCCTCGACCTGCGCGCGCTGCCGGGCCGCGGGCAGGTAGAACTTGCTCGTGTATTCGTTGACCATGCGCGAGGCGTTGAAGCGGTGCATGACGGTGGCGATCGAGCGCTTGGCCATGCGGATCCAGCGCTCGGGCAAACCGTTGTCGCCGCGCTCGTAATACGGGGGCACCACCTGGTCCTGCAGCAGCTCGTAGAGCGTGCGCGCTTCCTCCTGGTTGCGCCGGTGCTGGTCGAGCGCTTCCGATGCGGGCTTGATCGCCCAGCCGATGTCGCTGTGATAGGCCTCGCCCCACCAGCCGTCGAGCACGGAAAGGTTGAGCACGCCGTTGATGCCGGCCTTCATGCCGGAGGTGCCCGAGGCCTCGAGCGGATAGATCGGGTTGTTGAGCCACACATCCACGCCGGACACCATGCGCCGCGCGAGCCGCATGTCGTAGGCCTCGACCAGCAGGATCTTGCCCTCGAACTGCGGCGAGTGCGCTGTCCGCGTGAGATGGCGAATCAGGTCCTGGCCGGGGCCGTCGGCCGGGTGTGCCTTGCCGGCGAACAGAAACAGCACCGGGCGGTTCCGGACCGAGACAATCTCCTCCAGCCACTCGAGGTTGTCGAACAGCAGGGTGGCGCGCTTGTAGGTGGCGAAACGCCGTCCGAAGCCGATCGTGAGCACATTCAGATTGGCGGGATCGACCAGGCGCAGCAGCCGGTCGAGGTGCGACTCGCTGCCCTTGTCGCGCAGGTGTTGCTGCGAGATGCTGTAGCGCACCAGGTACAGCAACTGCGATTTCAGCGTCTGGTGCGTGTTCCAGAAGATCTCGTCGGGAAGCTCCCCGCAGTGCGCCCAGAAATCGGGGTCGGACAGGTGCTGGAACCAGCCGTCGCCGAGAAAGCGATCGTAGACATCGGCCCACTCGCGCGCGAGGAAGGTCGGCACGTGCACGCCGTTGGTGATGCAGGTGACCGGATTCTCCTCGGGCGGAATCTGCGGCCAGAGCGGGGCGAGCAGGCGCGCGGACACCCCGCCGTGGATGTTGGAGACGCCGTTGTGGTGGCGCGCCCCGCGCGCCGCGAGCGCCGTCATGTTGAACTCGTGGTCGCCGGGCTCGCGCCCGAGCGCGAGCAGCTTCTCGCGCCCGATGCCGAGGTCCTTGCAGAAAGCGTCGAAATACGCCGCCATCGTCTCGTCGGAGAAATAGTCGTGCCCCGCGGCCACCGCGGTATGCGTTGTAAACACCGTGTTCGCCGCGACCGCCTCGAGCGCAGCGTCGAACTCGGCGCCGCCCGTAACGATGCCGCGGATGCGCTCCAGGATCAGGAACGCGGCGTGGCCCTCGTTGATGTGCCAGATCGTGGGCTGCACGCCGGCGGCGGCAAGCGCGCGCGCGCCGCCGATGCCGAGCACGATCTCCTGCTGCACGCGCGTCGTGCGGTCGCCGCCGTAGAGGCGGTACGTGATGAGCCGATCGCGCTCCGAATTCTCCGGCAGGTCGGTATCGAGCAGGTAAAGCGTCACGTGGCCGATGCGGCTCTGCCAGACCTTGAGCAGCAGCGCGCGCCCGGGCAGCTCGACCGAAACCCGCAGTTCGGTGCCGCCGGCATCCCGGACCGGCTCGACCGGCAGGTCGTCGAAATCCGAGTCGTTGTAGGTCGCGCGCTGGTTGCCCTCGGGGTCGATGGTCTGCAAAAAATAACCCTGGCGGTAGAGCAACCCGACCGCGACGAACGGCAGCCGCAGGTCGCTCGCCGCCTTGCAATGGTCGCCGGCGAGGATTCCCAGCCCGCCCGAATAGATCGGCAGGCTTTCGTGGAACCCGAACTCGGCGCAGAAGTAAGCCACCAGTTCACCGTCGCCGAGACTCGCCGCCGCCTCGCGCCGCGTCCGGTCGCCGAGGTAAACGTCGTAGGCCGCGAGCATCCGGCTGTAACTGGCCATGAATTCCGCGTCCTGCACGGCTTCGCGCAACCGGGTCTCGTCGATACGCTTCAGGAAGGCGCGCGGATTGTGGCCGGCGGCGCTCCAGAGCCGCGGGTTGAGTCGCGAAAACAGCGAGCGCGTCTCCCGGTCCCAGGTGTAGCGCAGGTTGTTGGCGAGTTCGGCAAGGCGCGCGAGGCGCGCAGGCAGCCGCGGGCGGACGTGCACGAGGTAGGGCGTGCCTGGGATATCCATGTGCGGATCGAACGGAGCCTGTCCAGTCGCCTGGGAACGCGGCATCTTAGCGCAGCGAAGCCCGGGCGTTAAGATTGATGCCGCGGACGACGGTCGTGTGCGCGTACGCGCTTGACCGGGATCAAGGGGTTCGGCGGGCGACGCGCTAACGTATGCATACGAACTCCGTCACGCGGAGGACCCTCTTGCAAATTCCCCTCCAGGTAACGTATCGCGGCATCGAACGCTCCGACGCGCTCGACGCGCGCATTCGCGACAAGGCCGCCAAGCTCGAGGAATTTCACTCCCACGTGACCAGCTGTCACGTGGTGGTCGAAGAGCGCCACCGGCATCATCGGCAAGGCAAGCAGTTCACGGTGAGCATCGACCTGCGCCTGCCCGGCCACGAGGTGGTGCTCAATCGCGATCATCACGAAGATGTGTACGTAGCGGTGCGCGACGCATTCGACGCCGCCGGAAGAAAACTCGAAGACCTGGCGCGGCTGCAGCGCGGCGACGTCAAGACCCATGAGCTGCCGCAGCGCGGCACCGTGGCGCGCCTGTTTCCCGACGAAGGTTACGGCTTCATCGAGACTGCCGACGGCCGCGAGTTGTATTTCAGCCGCGACAACGTCGTGGAGCCCTCGTTCGAGCAGCTCGCCGCCGGCAGCAGGGTCCAGTTCATCGAGGAACTGGCAGGCGAGGGCAGGCAGGCGAAGCGCGTCAGCGTCGGCAAGCACGGCTGAATCGCGCGGGCCCCGCTGCGCAGGCACCATGACGCGACCCCGGCGCAAGGCAAGGAAGCGCCGCCAGCGAATCGCCGGCGGCACCGAGCAGGGCCTGCCGCCTGAAGGCCGTGCGCAGCCACCGCCTCCGCCGCGCGAATCGGTCGAAGATCCCATCGAGGACTGGGTCGAGGACGACGCCGCAGCGGATCGCTGGGTGCTCGAGCGCGAAGGCGGGGACGTGCAGCGCGGCGACGGCTAGCCGCGCCGCAGCGTGAACCGGCTGCGCTTGGCGATCGCGGGTTGTAGCGCACAGGGCGCCGCATGCGCATCGTGATCCTCGGCGCTGCCGGGCGCGACTTCCACAACTTCAACGTCGTGTATCGCGACGATCCGGCGAGCGAAGTCGTCGCCTTCACCGCCGCGCAGATCCCCGGCATCGGCGGCCGGCGTTATCCGGCAGAGCTGGCCGGCGCGCGCTATCCGCAAGGCATCCCGATCGTCGACGAAGCCGGCCTCGAGGCGCTGCTGCGCGACACGCGCGCACAGCAGGTCGTGTTCGCCTACAGCGACGTTGCGCACGCCGAAGTCATGCACCTCGCCTCGCGCGCCCTGGCGGGCGGCGCCGATTTCGTCCTGCTCGGCCCGGATCGGACCATGCTGCGGGCGCGCGTGCCGGTGATCGCGGTGTCCGCCGTGCGCACCGGTTGCGGCAAGTCGCAGACCGCGCGCTGGATTGCGCGTCGCCTGCGCGCGCAGGGAGTGCGGGTCGGCGTTGTGCGCCACCCCATGCCCTACGGGGACCTCGCGGCGGCGGCGGTGCAGCGTTTCGCCTCACTGGCCGATCTCGACGCCGCACGCTGCAGCATCGAGGAACGCGAGGAGTTCGAACCGCATCTGGCCGCAGGTAACGTCGTGTATGCCGGGATCGATTACGCGCGCGTGATCGCGCAGGCGGCGGCCGAAGCGGAGCTGATCCTGTGGGACGGCGGCAACAACGATTTCCCGTTCGTGCGGCCCGATCTGCACGTCGTGCTGGTGGATACGCTGCGGCCGGGACACGAAACCGCGTATCACCCGGGCGAAGCGGTGCTGCGCATGGCCGACGTGGTGCTGCTCGCCAAGTGCGACGCCGCGTCGTCCGACGACGTCGAGCGCGCAGCGACGGCTGCGCGCGCCGCGAATCCGGCGGCGCGCATCATTCGCACCAACTCGCCGGTGAGTCTCGACGATCCCGCGGCGCTGCGCGGTCGCCGCGTGCTGGTGATCGAGGACGGCCCCACGATTACGCACGGCGGCATGCCTCACGGCGCGGGCTACGTCGCCGCCTTGCAGCACGGGGCGCGCGAAATCGTCGATCCGCGTCCGCACGCCGCGCCCGGGATCGCCCGCGCGTATGCAAGCTACCCGCACATCGGGCGGGTGCTGCCGGCGCTGGGTTATTCGAGGGAGCAGGTCGAGGATCTGCTCGCCACGATCACGCGCTGCAATGCAGAGGTGGTGGTCAGCGCGACGCCGTTCGACCTGGCGCCGCTCATCGGCACGACCGTGCGGGTCGTGCGCGCGCGCTTCGAGTTGGCCGAGGCGGAGGGCTCGGCGTTCGGCGAGGTGCTGGATTCGTTTCTCGCCGCAACCCTGCCGCAGCGCTGACCGATGGCCGCGGCTCAGGCGTGGCCCGGAACGGCCGTGCGCCGCTGGGTGCTTTCCTTGCGGTGCTCGCGCGACACCATGGTCGCGAGTCCCGACAACTCCTCGGCGAGCAGCGCGAGGATGTCGTCCGCAGCGATGATGCCGATCAGCACGCCGTCGCCGTCGACCACGGGCAGGCGGCGGACGCCCTTCATGCGCATCACGGCGACGGTTTCGGCAACTCCTGCGGTCTCGTTCAGTTCGAGCAATTCCTTGGCGGCCACGTCGCCGGCGCGGATCACCTCCGGGTCGAGGCCGAGGGCGGTCACTGCGACGACGATGTCGCGGTCAGTGACGATGCCGCAGGGCTTGCGCTTGCCGCCCTGTTCGTCGACCAGCACGATGCAGCCGACGTGATATTCGCGCATCAGCTGCGCTGCGCTTTTCACCGTGATGTCACGCTTCGCCACCACCACTTCGCGCGTGCAGATTTCGCCGATCGCCATGATGTGCCTCCGTGCGGACAGGATTGCTCCGGGTGCAGCCTGCGCGCTTGACCGGGATCAAGCGGGGGCGGGGAGCGAGCGGCGCTCAGCTCGGGTGGCAGGGACCCTTCTTTACCCAGACGCCGCGCTCCTCGCAGTGCAGAAGCTCGTTACCGCTGCACACGTATTCGCCGATGGCATAGGCCTGGTCGTTGAAGTAGCACACGCCAGTCTCGGGCTCGAAATCGAACGGCACATCGTCCTCGCCGAAGCTGTCGTGGTCGAGGATCGGCGAGTGCTTGCGTTCGGGGTCGGGTGCGCCGACCTGGGGCGGGTGACCGAGCGTCGTCATGTCAGGGCTCCGGTTGTGCGATGCGACCACGATAGCGTGAACTGCGGGGCGCGGCTTGACCTGACGCAAGCCCCGTTGGCAGGCGCCGCCGCTTTGTCCATAATCCGCCCTGCCAAAACTTTCCGGTGGCGCCGATGAAGTGCGTTGTAGACGGCAATTCCAAGCCAAGCGCGAGCAGTTCGCCTGCCCCGCGGCGCCGCTTTCTCGCTCTGGCGAGTGTCGCGCTGGCCGCGCCGATGCTGGCGCTGGCGCGGCGCTCGCAGGCGAGCGCGGCGCAGCCGCGCGCGCTGGCGTTCGACCATACCCATACCGGCGAGCGCCTGTCGATCACCTATGCATTGGGCGATCACTATTTTCCCGGCGCGCTGCAGGCGCTGAACCGCTTCCTGCGCGACTTTCGAACCGGCGCGACGCATGCCATCGATCCGCGTCTGCTCGACCAGCTGCACCTGCTTCGCCAGGTGACGCGGAGCACGGCGCCGTTTCAGGTCATTTCCGCCTACCGCTCTCCGGCGACCAACCAGATGCTGCGCAACCGAAGCCGGGGCATTGCTTCGCAAAGCCTGCACCTGCAGGGGCAGGCGATCGACATCCGCCTCGCCGACGTAGCGCTCGGCGAGCTGCGCGATGCGGCGCTGTCGCTGCGCGCCGGCGGCGTCGGGTACTATCGCGGCCCCGATTTCGTCCACCTCGACACCGGGCGTGTAAGGCGCTGGTAGGCCGCCGTCGCGGGCGCGCCGTCAGGTGGCGCCAGCGCCGCGGGCGCGCAGCGCCTGCTCCAGCTTGCGGTCGTAGCCATAGACGTCGGGCAGAAATGACGCGCGCCCCTGGGCGTCCACGACCACCGTGGTGTAGAAAATGATCACCGGGATGTCGCGCGCCAGGCGCACCGTGCGGGTGATACCGGAACTCATGGCCTCTTCGATGCGCGGCTCGGTCCACTGCGGCTGATCGCGCAGCACGAAGCGCGCCAGTCCGGGGGCGTCATCGACGCGAATGCAGCCGTGGCTGAAATCGCGCCGCGCCCGCTCGAACAATTGCCGTGATGGCGTGCTGTGCAGGTAGATATTCATGGTGTTGGGCAGCACGAACTTGACTCCGCCCAGCGCGTTGCGCGTCCCCGGCCGCTGGCGCACGCGGAACGTCCCGGCGCGCAGCGCAGCCAGCGTCTGCGCGCTGACCGCCGTCGTCACGCTGGCGTCGCGCTTGGACACCAGTTCCATGTCTTCGCGCGCGAGATAGCCGGGGTCGCGCATCAGCCTGGGCAGGATCTCGTTGTTCTGGATGCTCGGCGGCACATTCCAGTACGGGCTGAATTCGACCAGACGCATCGCGCCCACGAATACGGGCGTCGGCGTGCGCACGGCGCGCCCGACGATGACGCGGGTGCGAAGCGCTGCGCGATCCGACGCGGGCAGGTCGGTGAAGGCCAATAACCGGTAAGAGGGGATGTTGACGACCAGCGCGGGCCCCGGCGGCAAGTGCGGGACCCAGCGCAGGCGCTCGAGGGCGAGCTCGATCTGGCGGACGCGCGCGGCGAGCGGCACATCGAGCTGCGCCAGGGTCTGCCGCCCGAGCACGCCGTCCGGGCTCAGGCCGTGGCGTTCCTGAAAACGCCTGACGGCGCCGACCACGGCGTCCGAGAAAAGCGACCTATCGCCATCGTCGGAATCGGCGGACAGGTCGCCGAGCAGGCGCAGGCGCTGGCGCAGCTGCGGCGTGCCGAGGTAGTGCTCGCCCGCCCTGATCCGCTTGACTCGCTGCGGCAGCGGCGGCAGCTCTGCGATCGGCTGCGCGGCAAGCTGGCGATAATGGGCGAGCAGCGCTTTCAGGCGCGCGTACATGGGTAAGGTGGGCTCGGCGGCCGCGATCACCGGCGCGAGTTGTTCATGCAGCAGCGCGCGGCCCAACAGCACGTCCAATGCAGGTTCGCGTTGCGCGACCGCGTAGCGGAACTCGGCGTCGGTAGGGCGTACG
>Ga0156086_1168_pt1 | contig 26269 bp, 21 predicted proteins | sample RifCSPlowO2_02_FD_107739 | JGI IMG/M metagenome (GOLD analysis project Ga0156086, IMG submission 107739) | Betaproteobacteria bacterium RIFCSPLOWO2_02_FULL_68_150
AAGCCCTTGTTTTTTACGAAAAAGACAGCTTCCGCATGATATACTTTTCGACTTTCTGGATATCCTTTGCGGAGGCAGTTCGATGGCGCTGGAACGCACCCTTTCGATCGTCAAGCCCGATGCGGTGAAAAAGAATGCGATCGGCCGGATTCTCGCGCGCTTCGAGGCCGCGGGATTGAAAATCGCCGCCGCGCGCATGATGCGCTTGTCGCGCCTCGAGGCCGAAGGCTTCTACGCGGTGCACCGCGAGCGGCCGTTCTTCAAGGATCTGGTCGAATTCATGATTTCCGGTCCGGTATTGGTGCAGGTGCTGGAGGGCGAGAACGCCGTTGCGCGCAATCGCGAGTTGATGGGGGCGACCAATCCGAAAGAGGCCGCACCCGGCACGATTCGCGCCGATTTTGCCGCCTCGATCGATGCCAACGCGGTGCATGGCTCCGACGCGGCGGACACGGCGCGGGTGGAGATCGCGTATTTCTTTCCCGCCTGCGAGGTGTTTTCGCGCTGAGCCGCCGCCGATGAAGGTCAACCTGCTCGATTTCGACCGCGCCGGCCTGGAACGGTACTTCGCCGCGATCGGCGAAAAGCCGTTTCGCGCGCGGCAGGTGCTGCACTGGATCCACCAGCGCGGGGCGAGCGATTTTGCAGCCATGACCGACATCGCGAAGAGCCTGCGCACACGGCTCGCCGAGTCGGCCGAGATCCGTCCGCCGCAGGCCGTGGGTGACAGCACCGCCGCCGACGACACCCGCAAGTGGCTCATCAAGGTCGACGGCGCCAACGCGGTCGACGCGGTGTTCATCCCGGAGACCGGCCGCGGCACGCTGTGCGTCTCGAGCCAGGCCGGCTGCGTGCTCGACTGCGCGTTCTGCTCGACCGGCAAGCAGGGATTCAACCGCAACCTGTCGACGGCGGAGATCATCGGTCAGCTGTGGATGGCGAATCGCGTGCTCGGGCGCAGGCAAGGCGCGGAGCGGCCGATCACCAACGTGGTGCTGATGGGCATGGGCGAGCCGCTGCTCAATCTGGATGCCGTGCTGCCGGCGCTGCATCTGATGCTGGACGACGACGCGTACGGCCTGTCGCGCCGGCGCGTGACCGTTTCAACCTCGGGCGTCGTGCCGGGCATGGACCGGCTGGCACGCGAGTGCCCGGTGGCGCTCGCCGTGTCGCTGCACGCGCCCAACGACTCGCTGCGCGACCGGCTGGTGCCGGTGAATCGCAAGTATCCGCTGCGCGACCTGCTCGCCGCCTGCCGGCGCTATCTGCAGCGCGCGCCGCGCGATTTCATCACTTTCGAGTACGTGATGCTGGATGGGGTGAACGACTCGCCGGCGCACGCGCGCGAGTTGCTCGCGATCGCGGCGCGCGTGCGCTGCAAGTTCAACCTGATTCCGTTCAATCCTTTTACCGACTCGGGCTTTCGCCGCTCGAGCCCGGATTGCATGCGCCGCTTTGCCGAGGTGCTGCAGCAGGCGGGGCTGACGGTCACCACGCGCAAGACGCGCGGCGAGGCGATCGACGCCGCCTGCGGGCAGCTGGCAGGCGAGGTCGCCGACCGCACGCGGCGCGGCGCGCGGCGCGCGCCGATTCCGATACTGGAGCTCAATTCATGAAGTCCGTACTGTGCGCTGCGCTCGCGGCGACCCTCGTTGGTTGCGCCGCGCCGCAGGCCGAACTGGCCGTCGACGCCGGCACCAGCGTGATCGGCGAGACCGGCGAGCCGCGCAACCGCGCCAAGCTCCATACGGAGCTCGCCGCGCTCTACTTCAGCCGCGGCAACATGGCGGTGGCGCTGGAGGAGTTGCGCATCGCCCTGGCGGCCGATCCGGCCTATTCGCCCACGCACGGCATGTTCGGCCTGGTGTACATGGAGCTGCGCGAAAACAGGCTCGCCGAGCAGAGCTTCCAGAATGGCCTGCGCCTGTCGCCGCAGGATCCGGACCTGAACCACAACTACGCCTGGTTCCTCTGCCAGAGCGGCCGCGAAACCGATTCGATCAAGTTCTTCCTCAACGCGCTGCGCAATCCGCTGTACGTGACGCCGTGGCGCTCGCACGCGGCGGCCGGAACCTGCTCGATGCGCTACGGGCAGGTCAAGGACGCGGAGGAATTTTTCGAGCGCGCGCTGAAACAGGAGCCGGACGAGCTGGCGTCGCTCTTGCAGCTCGGCCAGATCCGCTACCGCCAGAGCCGCTTCGAGGAGGCGCGCAGGTTGGTGCAGCGCTTCAACAAGCTCGTCGAGCCGACTGCCGAATCGCTCTGGCTGGCGCTGCGCGTAGAGCGCAAACTGGGCGAGCGCTTGACCGAAACGGCTTTTGCCAATCAGCTGCGGCGGCGCCATCCCGGGTCGCGCGAATACCAGTTGCTGCAGCGCGGAGAATATGACTGACACCGCGGATCGGCAGGGCGCGGAGTACGCCGCGCCGGTCGAGGCGCCGAGCGTCGGCGAAGCGCTGTCGCGCGCTCGCTGCTCGGTCGGGCTGTCGGTCGATGACGTCGCGCTGCAGCTGAAGTACAGCGCGCGCCAGATCGATGCGCTCGAAAAGGGGCGCTACGGCGAGCTCCCCGAAAGCGCCTTTGTGCGCGGCATGGTGCGCAACTACGCGCGCCTGGTGAAGCTCGACCCGGAGCCGCTGGCGCGTCAGATTGCCGGTTCACTGGCAGCGCCCGCGGCGATCGACGATGCCGTGCCGTTCCGCAAGCCGATCCCGTTCTCCGTCCCCGGGAGGCACGTCAACCTGGGCTACGCGGTGTTGTCGCTCGGGGCTCTCGCGGTGATGGCGGCGGTGGTGCTGTGGCCGGGAGAGCGCGCCACCGGTTCGAAGCTGACCTTCGTGGCCGCGGGACAGGCACCGGCCGCAGCGCCGGCGCCGAGCGCGGCCGAGGGCGTGCCGGTCGCGGTGGTGGGTACGCCCCTCGCCGCGATCGCACCGTTGCCGGTCGCGCCCGAGCCGGCCGCGGCGCCAGCCGCTGCGGCGCTCCGGCATCGCATCACGCTGCGCTTCGACAGGGCAGCCTGGGTCGAGGTGCGCGGCGGCGACGGCAGGATCCTCGCCTCTGAGGTCAACGCGGCCGGCACGACGCGCGTCCTGGAGGGTGTGCCGCCGTTCAAGCTGGTGATCGGGAATTCGCGGCACGTGCACCTCAGCTACGGCGAGCGGCCGATCGACCTCGCGCGCCACGCGCGGCTCGACGTCGCACGCCTGACGCTCGAATGATGTCCGCTGCGCGCAGATCGTCGCGGCAGGTTCGCGTGGGCCGCGTGCCGATCGGCGGCGGCGCGCCCATCGTGGTGCAGTCGATGACCAATACCGACACCGCTGACGCCGCGGCGACCGTGCGCCAGGTCGCCGATCTGTGGCGCGCCGGTTCGGAGCTGGTGCGTATCACGGTCAACACCCCGGAGGCGGCGGCCCAGGTAGCGCACATTCGCGAGCGTCTCGATGCGCTCGGCTGCGACGTGCCGCTGGTGGGCGATTTTCATTTCAACGGCCACAAGCTGCTGACGCAGCACCCCGATTGCGCGCGCGCTCTCGCCAAGTACCGCATCAATCCCGGCAACGTCGGCAAAGGGGCGCAGCGCGACGAGCGGTTCGCGACCCTGATCGAGGTCGCGCTGCGCCATGACGCAGCGGTGCGCATCGGCGTCAACTGGGGATCGCTCGATCCCGAGCTGCTGGCGCGCGTGATGGACGAGAACGCCGGGCGGCCCGCGCCGCTCGCCGCGGCCGAGGTGATGCGCGAGGCGCTGATTGCCTCGGCGCTCGAATCGGCGGCGCAGGCGCAGGCGCTGGGACTTGCCGCCGAGCGCATCGTCATCTCCTGCAAGGTGAGCGCAGTGCAGGACCTGATCGCGGTGTACCGCGAACTCGCGCATCGCTGCGACTACGCGCTGCATCTGGGCCTCACCGAGGCCGGCATGGGCTCGAAAGGCATCGTCGCCTCGAGCGCCGCCATGGCGGTGCTGCTGCAGGAGGGGATCGGCGACACGATCCGCGTCTCGCTCACCCCGGAACCCGGAGGCGACCGCACCCGCGAGGTGGTGGTGGCGCAGGAGTTGCTGCAGACCATGGGCCTGCGCTCGTTCACGCCGATGGTTGCGGCCTGTCCCGGCTGCGGGCGCACCACCAGCACCTATTTCCAGGAACTCGCCGAGCGCATTCAGGGCTATTTGCGCGCGCAGATGCCGCACTGGCGCGAACGCTATCCGGGTGTCGAGGAGATGCGCGTCGCGGTGATGGGCTGCGTGGTGAACGGCCCCGGGGAGTCGAAGCACGCCGACATCGGCATCAGCCTGCCCGGCACCAACGAGTACCCGGTTGCGCCGGTCTACATCGATGGCGAGAAGACGGTCACCCTGAAGGGCGAGCGCATCGCGGAGGCGTTCCAGGAGCTGGTCGAAGATTACGTGCGCAAGAACTATGCGCCCGGCGCCGCGCGGCGCCGCGAGCCACGCGCCATCCCGATCAAGGCCGTTTCGTGAGCGCCCCGCTGCAGGCGATCCGCGGCATGAACGACGTGCTGCCGGAGGAGGCGGCGCTGTGGCTCGCGTTCGAGCGCACGGTCGAGAACTGGCTCGAGCGCTGGGGCTACCGCAACATCCGCATGCCGCTGGTCGAGCAGACGGCGCTGTTTCGCCGCGCCATCGGCGAGGCGACCGACATCGTCGAAAAGGAGATGTACTCCTGGCGCGACGAGCTGAACGGCGAGGACCTGACGCTACGGCCCGAAGGCACGGCCTCGTGCGTGCGGGCCGCGATCGAGCACAATCTGCTCTACGACGGACCGAAGCGGCTGTGGTACGCGGGCCCGATGTACCGCCACGAGCGGCCGCAGAAGGGCCGCTACCGGCAGTTCCACCAGTACGGTGCCGAGGCGCTCGGCTATCCGGGTCCGGACGTGGACGCGGAACTCATCGTCATGTGCGCGCGCCTGTGGCACGAGCTCGGACTCGAGGGCATCCGCCTGGAGCTGAACACGATCGGCTCGCCCGAGGAGCGCGCGCGCTATCGCGCCGACCTGGTGCAGCACCTCGAGGCGAACGCGGCGCGGCTCGATGCCGATGCGACGCGCCGCCTGCACACCAATCCGCTGCGCGTGCTCGACTCGAAGAATCCGATGGTGCAGGAGGTGGTGGCGCGCGCGCCGGACATGAAGCAATACCTGGGTGAGGCGTCGCTCGCGCATTTCGAGGGACTGAAAAAACTGCTTGCCGCGGCGGGCGTCGGCTACCGCATCAATCCGAAGCTGGTGCGCGGGCTGGATTACTACAACCTCACCGTGTTCGAGTGGATTTCGGACCGGCTCGGAGCCCAGGGCACGGTGTGCGGCGGCGGCCGTTACGACGGCCTGTTCGAACAGATCGGCGGCAAGCCGGCCCCCGCGATCGGATTCGCGATGGGCTGCGAGCGGCTGGTCGCGCTGGTGGCCCTCTCCGGCTGCCTGGCGTCGCCGCGGCGGCCCGATGCCTACGTCGTGCACCAGGGCGAGGGCACGCTCGAAGTCGCCTTCGCGCTTTCGGACGCGCTGCGCGCGGCCGGCTTCGCGGTGGTGCAGCACGCGGGCGGCGGCAGCTTCAAGTCGCAGATGAAAAAGGCCGACTCGAGCGGGGCGGCGCTGGCACTGATCCTCGGCGAGGACGAGTTGCGCGCCGCCGAGGTCACGGTCAAGCCATTGCGCGACGGCCGCCCGCAGTGGCGCGAGCCGCACGCGGCGCTCGCCGAACGCTTTCCGCAACTGCTCAGGGTGCGATGAACATGGCAACGCAAAATTACGATCTCGAAGAACAGGAACAGCTCGCCACCCTCAAGGGCTGGTGGCACGATAACGCAACCCTGGTGCTCGGCGTGGTCGCGGCCGCGGCGCTGGCGATTGCGGCGTGGCAGGGCTGGCACTGGTACCAGCGCCAGCAGGCGCAGCAGGCGAGCGCGCTCTACGAGACGCTCGCCAAGGGCGCGCGCAGCGGCGACGCCAAGGCGGTGCGCGACGCGGGCGGCGCGCTGACGGAGAATTTTGCGCGCACGCTGTATGCGTCGATGGGCGCGCTGGCGACGGCGCGCTTTCATGCCGACCGCGGCGACGCCAAGAGCGCCAAGGCGCAGCTTGCGTGGGTGATCGAGCGCTCCCGCTCCGACGATCTGCGCGACATCGCACGGCTGCGCCTCGCCGCGCTGCTGCTCGACGAGAAAGCCTACGACGAGGCGCTCAAGCTGCTCGAGGCGAAGCACGCCGATCCCTACGCCGCGCAGTACGCCGCGGCGCGCGGCGACGTGTTGCAGGCGAAGGGCCAGGCCGCCGAGGCGAAGGCCGCCTACCGCCTGGCACTCGACAAGGCGGCAGCGAAGGACGAAGCCTTCCGCGCCGGCGTGCAGCTGCGCCTGGACGCCCTGGGAGGCTGACCATGCTGCGCCAGGTTGCTGCCGCGCTCGCGGCCCTCGTGCTTGCGGGCTGCTCGAGCGCGCCGAGCTGGAATCCGCTGGATTGGTTTGGATCCGCGCCGGCCGGAGCGAAGCCTGCCGCGTTGCCGCCGATCGCGGGGACGCAGAGCGTGCGCGTGCTCTGGTCGGCCAGCGCGGGTGCAGCCGACGTGTTCATCTTCACGCCGGCGCTCGCGGGCGACAGCGTTTACGCCGCGGCGCGCGACGGCACGGTGCTGCGCGTCGATGCCGCCACCGGGCAGGTGCGCTGGCGGGTTTCGGCCGGAACGCGCCTCTCGGCGGGCGCGGGCAGCGACGGCCAGCTGGTGGTGCTGGCAAGCGACGAAGGCGACGTCATTGCGCTCGACGCGCAGAACGGCGCCCCGCGCTGGCGCACGCGCGTCTCGAGCGAGGTGCTGGCGCAGCCGGTGGTGAGCGACGGCCTGGTGGTGGTGCGTAGCGCCGACAGCCGCATCTTTGCCTTCGCCGCCACGGACGGCAAGCGGCGCTGGGTCTACCAGCGCGCCGCTGCACCGCTCGCGGTGCGCACGCCGGCGGGAGTGACCTTGCACGAGGGCCTCGTGTTTGCCGGGTTTTCGGCCGGCAAGCTGGTCGCACTGGCGCAGTCGAGCGGCGGCGTGCGCTGGGAGGTGACGGTGGCGCTGCCCAAGGGATCCACCGAGCTCGAGCGCGTGACCGACGTGGTCGGCAATCCGGCGGCGCTGCGGCGCGAGCTGTGCGTGGCCGCGTTCCAGGGGCGCGTCGCCTGCTACGAATGGCAGAGCGGCAGCCAGCAGTGGACGCGCGACGTCTCCACGCTCACCGGAGTCTCGATGGACGCGCGCTACGCGTTCGTGAGCGACGACCGCGGCGCGGTGCAGGCTTTCGATCGCAGCAACGGGCGCAGTGTCTGGAAGCAGGATCGCCTGGCGCACCGGCAATTGTCGCTGCCGCAGCCCGTCGGCAACGAGATCGCGGTCGGCGACCTCGAAGGCTACGTGCATTTCCTGACGCGCGACAGCGGCGCCTTCGTCGCGCGCATCGCCACCGACGGCAGCGCGGTGCGCGCCGCGCCCCTCGCCATTCCCGGCGGCGTGCTGGTGCAGACGCGCAACGGCGGGCTGTTCGCCATCAGCCTGAAGTGACGCGCGCCGGGGAGCGCCGCCCGTGAAGCCGATCATCGCCCTGGTCGGCCGGCCGAACGTCGGCAAGTCGACCTTGTTCAACCGCCTGACGCGCAGCCGCGATGCGATCGTGGTCGACGTGCCCGGGGTGACGCGCGACCGCCACTACGGCGAGGGGCGCCTCGGCGGGCGCCCGTATTTCGTCATCGACACCGGGGGGCTCGAACCCGATGCGAAGGAAGGCATCTTCGTCGAGATGGCGCGCCAGACCGAGCAGGCGATCGCGGAAGCGGACGCCGTGGTCTTCATCACCGATGCCCGCAGCGGTCTCGCCCCCGCCGATCGCGTCATCGCCGAGCGGTTGCGCCGGCTGCAAAAGCACGTGTGGATCGCGGCGAACAAGTGCGAGGGCATGGCGCACGAAACCGCGACCGGCGAGTTCCACGAGCTGGCCCTGGGCGCGCCGGCGGCGATCTCGGCGGCGCACGGCGAGGGGGTGAGGGAACTGCTCGAGGCGCTGCTGGAGAAGTTTCCCGAGCCGGCCGAGGCCGAAGCCTATGAAAAGGACGACCATCCGCGCGTCGCCATCGTCGGCCGGCCGAACGTGGGCAAGTCGACGCTGGTCAACGCGCTGGTCGGCGAAGAGCGCGTGATCGCATTTGGCGAACCGGGCACGACGCGCGATCCGATCGAGGTGCCTTTCGAGCGCGGCGGGCGGCGCTATACGCTGATCGACACCGCGGGCCTGCGCAAGCGCGGCCGGGGCGGCGCCGAGGTCGAGCGCTTCTCGATCGTGAAGACACTGCAGGCGATCGAGGCGGCCAACGTCGCGGTGCTGGTGCTCGATGCGCTCGAGGGCGTGAGCGACCAGGACGCGCATGTCGCCGGTTTCATCCTCGAGCGCGAGCGCGCGGTGGTGATCGCGGTCAACAAGTGGGACGCGGCCGGGCCCGACACGCGCGCGCGCATGAAGTCGGAGCTCGCCTGGAAACTCGGTTTCCTCGGCTTCGCGGAGCTGCATTTCATCTCGGCACGCGACGGCAAGGGACTGCCGGCGCTGATGCGTTCCGTGGATGCCGCCTACGCGTCGGCGATGGCGAAGCTCTCGACGCCGCGCCTGACGCGCACGCTGATCGCGGCGGTCGCGCGCCAGGCGCCGCCGCGCAAAGGCTACTCGCGGCCGAAGCTGCGCTATGCGCACCAGGGCGGCTCGAATCCGCCGCGCATCATCATTCACGGCAACTCGCTGGATCACGTCAGCGATGCCTACCGGCGCTACCTCGAGGGCGTGTTCCGCCGCACTTTCGATCTCACCGGCACGCCGCTCGCGATCGAATTCAGGACCGGCCGCAATCCCTACGCGGCGCGGCGCTCACGCGATTAGCTGCGCCCGCAGGCGCCCCCGGGGCGAACGCGCCTGCCGGCGACGTCCTGGATCATGCGCACAAATGCGCACATTCCTTTGACGGCGGCGCTCGGCGAGCGTAATGTTGTCATCAGCAACACCAAACTGCGGAGACATGTAGCCAATGTCAACATAGATGCGCCGGAAGCAGGCCTACCATCACGGGGATTTGCGTACGTCGATCGTCCGGGCTGGATGGCAACTCATTGATAAACAGGGAATTGCGAAGCTAAGCCTGCGTGAGGCCGCGCGTCTTGTGGGCGTCTCGCACAATGCGCCCTACCGCCACTTCCCGGACCGTGAGAGCCTGCTCGCGAAAACGCTACCCGGGTTTTCGAGAGCCTGGCGCAGGCGCTCGCGCCGCAGCTTCCGGGTGCCGCCGGGCGCGACGCCTCGATTGCGGCGTGGGCGCTGGTGCATGGGCTGGCGCAACTGCTGCTCGACGAGCGCATCGCCTCGGCAGCGCTGCGCGGGCGCGATCGCGCGGATCTGGTGCGCGCGGTGCTCGGCTCGATCCGTTTTGCGGCGGCGAAGCCTCAGAGCCCGCCGTAGGCCGCGAATTCGGCGGCGCAACCGGCGGCATCGCCGGGTTCGGCGTGGCAGCGCAGCAGCCGGAACGCGGGCTTGCCGGCGGCGCGCGGAAGCCGGCTCGCCTGCTCTTGCCATAGCCTGAGCGCCTGCTGCGGCGCGCGCGCCGCGAGGTAGCCGCTCATGCCCGCGAGCAGCAGATACTCGCGGTTCTCGCTGTGCAGCTCGGACTGCGAGTGCAGCAATTCGGCGGCCAGCGCGCCCATGCGCGCGGCGTCGCGCATGGCGACGGCCTGTGCGAGCCCGATCCAGCGCCGCTGGAACTGGTGCAGCTCGCGAAAGCACGGCGCGGCCGCGACGCGCTGCCAGATGGCGCCCGCCTCCTCGGCAACGAGGTACGGATTGACCGCCTTCGCGACGTTCACCAGGGCATGCAGCCAGACGTCGAAATCCCTCGGCGCCTGGCATTCGAGCAGACGCAGCTTGAGCAGCTCGAGATCCTTTTGCAGCGAGGGCGGCACAGCGCGCGGTTCGGGCAGCGTCGCGCCGAGCAGGACGTCGCGGGCGTAGCGCGCCAGGCGCGTATTTTCGATGCGATCGAACGTTTCGGCGCCCTTGTGCAGGGGATTCACGGGGCGGCGCGCGCGCGCCGGCTCGACCATCTCGAGAAACGGAACGCCGGCGTTCAGCATCGCCACGACGTCGGCCGCGCTGCGTTCCGTGAAGCGATGGCGTGCCGCGTTCAGGTCGAGCAGCGGGTAGAAGTCGGAATTGGCGGGCACGCCGTAGCTCGCGAACAGGGGCTCGAGGGTGGCGCGATTGCCGAGATAGCGCGCATCCAGGTCGCCGGGACTGACCACGTGCACCGCGAAGAGCTCGCGCGCGAGCCCGGGTTCGCCGAACACCTGCGCCTGCGGCGGCAGCGGCAGCGGCGCGTCGCTCGCCACGATGAGCACGTCGTGGTCGCTCGGCGCGAACACGGCGTAATGCGGCAACGCCTCGCCGAGCGCGCGCATCACCGATGCGAGCAGGGCGGCGTCGACCTCGTAGAGCTGAAACCACTGCACCAGCAGGCCGCCGGGGTTGAGGTGATTGCGGATGCGGCGGTAGAACTCGCGCGTGAACAGGCTCGCGACGCCGCTCACCCACGGGTTCGACGGCTCCGAGACGACGATGTCGTAGCGCCGGTTGCGCGCCGCGAAAAAGCTCTTGGCGTCGTCGATCAGGATCAGGCTGCGCGGATCGGCGAAGGCAGCGCTGTTGCGCGGCGCGAAGCCGCGCGAGGCCTCCGCCATCGCGGCCTCGATTTCCACGGTCTCGACGCGCTCGAGGCCGAAGCTCTGCAGCAGGGTGTGCGTGGTGAGTCCGGTGCCGATGCCGATCACCGCTGCGCTGCGCGCCGCGGGCTTGAGCGCGAGGGGCAGCGCGCCGGTCAATACCATGGTGATTTCGTCGCTGCCGCGCACGGCGCCGGCAACGAGATTGATGGCGCCGTCGGACTTGCCGTTGGTGCGGATGCTGGTCGCCTCGGGGTAGCGCACCAGGTGCACGGTCGCCGTCTTGCCGTCCTTGCGATACAGGATCTCGGCGTCGCGCGAGCCGGCCAGGTCGCCGTAGCGAAACACCCCGGCAGTCATCTTGTTGGCATCGAGCTCGAAGGCGAGCGCGAGCGGGACGAACAGCGCCGCGCAGCACGCGGCGCCGAATGCGAGCGCCCGCCGCTCCTCGGCGAAGCGGTGCAGCAGGATGAGACCGAGCACCGCGTCGAGCAGCGCGCCCGCCATGAGCGTGCCTTTCAGGCCCCACTCCGGCAGCCCGACGTGCACCGCGAGCAGCACGCCGCCGATGGCGCCGAGCGTATTGGCCGCATACACCCTGCCGATCGCCGCTTCGCCGGCGCCGCGCCGCAGCAGCGCGGCCGTGATGAGCGGCAGCGTCATGCCGGCGCAGAACGTTGCGGGCAGCATGACCAGCGCGGCCACCGCCTGGCCCGACAGACTGAACAGCAGGTAGCCGGTGTCGCTCCGCGCGAGGCCCTTCATCAGCCACTCCATGAGCGCGAAGCTGTGGTCGTACACCGGCAGCGTCGCGAGCGCCGCAAGGCCCATCACGACCTGCACCACGCCGAGCAGGCGTTCGGGAGCGGCTGCGGCGTCGACGCGCCGCCGCACCGCGAGCCCGCCGAGCGCCAGTCCGAAGATGAATACCGACAGCATCAGCTCGAACGAATGGGTCGACGCGCCGAGCACCAGCGAAAGCATCCGGATCCAGCTGATCTCGTAAACGAAGGACGCGAGTCCCGTCAGGCCGGCGACGGCGAGCAGCAGCCGCGTCACGCCGGCATCGCCGCCGGCGCGCGCGGCGAGCGGCGCTGCGTGCGCCGGGCGCGCGAGCCAGGCGACGAGCGCCGCCAGCACGAGGTTGATCGCGCCCGCGGTTCGCAGCGTTCCGGGAAGGCCCGCCCAGGCGATCAGCACGAAACCGCTCGCGAGCACGCCTGCCGCGGCGCCGAGGCTGTTGCTGAAGTAGAGCATCGCCACCGATTCGCCGCTCGCGGCCGGATGCGCGCGCGCCAGCCCGGCGCTCATGAGCGGAAACGTCGTGCCGAGCAGCACCGATTGCGGCAGGATCAGCAAGCAGGCGAGCGCGAGTTTCGCCGCCAGCGCGGCCGACTCGGAGTCGAGCGCCGGCAGCAGCGTGGCGTACGACCAGTCGGTCGCGGCGACGAACAGTTCGTGGAAGCCGAACGCGCAAAGCCCGATGAGCGCTTCCACCAGCGCGTAACCGGCGAGCGGATTGCGCAGCCGCGTCGACACGCGGGCGAGCAGCGCGCTGCCCGCGGCAAGTCCTCCCATGAAGACCACCAGCACGAGCGACTGCGCATACGCCGCGTGGCCGAGGAACAGTTTCAGGTAATGCGTCCAGATCGATTCGTAGATGAGGCCGGCGAATCCGGAGGCGATGAACAGCGCGTAGAACGCTGCGCGCGGCGGCGTGTGCTGCAGCATGGCGCGCGTTTATAGCACGGCCGCCGGTGCCGCCTGTGTAACATCGGGCGCACGGGATTGCGATGCTTCGGCTGGCCGGTTTTTACTTCGCCTACTTCTGCCACCTCGGCGCGTTCGTGGCGTACTTTTCGCTGTGGCTCGAGGCGCGCGGCTACGCGCCCGCCGAGATCGCCGCGGTGCTCGCGCTGCCGCAGCTGGTGCGCATCGTCGCGCCGGCCGCCTGGGGCTGGGTCGCCGACCTGTGGGGCGCGCGGTTCCCCGGCGGGCGCCCTGGCCTGGTCGCGCTGTCGTCGCTGCTCGCGGCGCTCGGCCTCGCCTTGCTGATGCAGGCCGACAGCCTGCAGGCGGTGACCGCGCTGGTGGCCGTGACGGCGCTCTTCACCTCCGGGATCCTGCCGCTCGTCGATGCGACGACGCTGAGCGTGCTGGGCGCGCGCACCGAGCGCTACGGGCCGGTGCGGCTGTGGGGTTCGGTCGGATTCATCGCCAGCGTGCTCGCGGTCGGCGCGCTGCTCGACCGGCAGCCCGTCGCCGTGCTGTTGCCGATCGTCGCGGCCTTGATGGCGCTCGCCGCACTGAGCGCACTCGCATTGCCGCAGGTCCGCACCGCGCCGGCGGAGCCTGGCGCGCCCTCTCTGACACGCGTGCTGCGCGAGCCGCGCGTGCGGGCGCTGCTCGCGGCTTGTTTCTGCATGAGCGTAGCGCACGGCGCGCTGTACGTCTTTTATTCGATCTATCTGGTCGATGCCGGCTACTCGAAATCGGCCGTCGGGATGCTATGGACTCTCGGCGTGGTCGCCGAGATCGCGCTGTTCCTGGGATTGCCCCTGCTGTTTCGCAACTTCACGTTGCGTGCGCTGCTGCTGGCGAGTTTCGTTGCCGCTGCAGTGCGCTTCGTCGCCATCGGCTGGGGCGTCGGCTCGCTGGCGCTGCTTGCTGCGGCGCAGTTGCTGCATGCGCTGACGTTCGGCGCGTTTCATTGCGCTGCGGTGGCGGCGGTGCACCGGCTGTTCAGCGGGGCGCTCGCGGTGCGGGGACAAGCACTTTACGCGAGCCTGTCCTACGGGCTCGGCGGTGCCGCCGGCATGCTGCTCGCCGGCTGGAGCTGGGGCGCCCTGGGTCCCGAGCTGACGTTCACGCTCTGCGGCGGATTCGCCGTCGCCGGCGCGGTGCTGATCGCCTGGAAGGTGCGCTTGTGACCTCGAGGGCCCTCGGCATGAAGCGCGTGCTACCGTTGTATCGCGAGGTGCGCCGCTAACCCACACGGCGTCGAAGGTCTTGGCGCGGCGCACGCGCGGCCGCATTGCGCTGCGATAAAATCGGCCGCATCCGACCATGTCAGGCCAAACCCTTTACGACAAGCTCTGGAACGAACACCTCGTGCACTTGGAGGACGACGGCACGGCGCTGCTCTACATCGACCGCCACCTGGTGCACGAGGTCACGAGCCCGCAGGCATTCGAGGGACTGAAACTCGCCGGGCGCAAGCCCTGGCGCATCGAGTCGGTCGTGGCGACGGCCGATCACAATACGCCGACCACCGGCTGGGAGCACGGCATCGCCGGCATCACCGACCGTACCTCGCGCATCCAGATCGAGACGCTCGATGCGAACATCCGCGAGTTCGGCGCCAAGGCGTACTTCCCGTTTCTCGACCGGCGCCAGGGCATCGTGCACGTGATCGGACCGGAGCAGGGCGCGACGCTGCCCGGGATGACCGTGGTGTGCGGCGATTCGCACACCAGCACGCACGGGGCGTTCGCGTGCCTTGCGCACGGCATCGGCACTTCCGAGGTCGAGCACGTCCTCGCCACGCAGTGCCTGATCGCCAGGAAGATGCGCAACATGCGCGTCAGCGTAGAGGGCACGCTGGCGCGCGGCGTGAGCGCCAAGGACGCGGTGCTCGCCATCATCGGCCGCATCGGCACTGCGGGCGGCAGCGGACATGCGATCGAATTCGCCGGCAGCGCGATCCGCGGCCTGTCGATGGAAGGGCGCATGACGGTGTGCAACATGGCGATCGAGGCCGGGGCGCGCGCCGGGATGGTGGCGGTGGACGCAACGACGATCGAATACGTCAAGGGGCGTCCGTTCGCGCCGGCCGGTCCCGACTGGAACGCGGCGGCCGCTTACTGGAGGACTCTCAAAAGCGAAGCGGACGCGCATTTCGACCGCGAAGTTTCGTTTCGTGCGGAGGAAATCCGGCCGCAGGTGACCTGGGGCACCTCACCCGAGATGGTGGTTCCGGTCGACGACGCGGTGCCCGACCCGGAGAAGGAAAGGGACGCGCAGAGGCGCGAAGGCATGGAACGCGCGCTGCAATACATGGGCCTGCGTCCGCGCACCCGGATCACCGACATCCGGCTCGACAAGGTTTTCATCGGTTCGTGCACCAATTCGCGCATCGAGGACCTGCGCATCGCGGCCGCGGTGGTGAAGGGCCGGCGCGTGGCTCCCGGCATCCGGCTCGCGCTGGTGGTTCCGGGATCCGGCCTGGTCAAGGCGCAGGCGGAGCGCGAAGGACTGGACCGGACGTTCCGCGAGGCCGGCTTCGAGTGGCGCGAACCGGGATGCTCGATGTGCCTCGCGATGAACGCCGACCGGCTCGAGCCGGGCGAGCGCTGCGCCTCCACCTCGAATCGCAACTTCGAGGGCCGCCAGGGCAACGGCGGGCGCACCCACCTCGTCTCGCCCGCGATGGCCGCCGCCGCGGCGATCGCCGGGCATTTCGTCGACATCCGCGGGTGGCGGTGATGGAGCCGTTCAAGGTCCTCAACGGGCTCGTCGCGCCGCTCGATCGCGCGAACGTCGACACCGATCAGATCATCCCGAAGCAGTTCCTGAAGTCGATCCACCGCTCGGGTTTCGGGCCCAACCTGTTCGATGCCTGGCGCTACCTCGACCCCGGCGAGCCCGGCACGGATCCGGCGCGGCGGGCGCCGAATCCGGCGTTCGTCCTCAACCAGCCGCGCTTCCGCGGCGCGAGCATCCTGCTGGCGCGCAAGAATTTCGGCTGCGGCTCCTCGCGCGAGCACGCACCCTGGGCGCTGCTCGACGCGGGTTTTCGCTGCGTCATCGCGCCTTCGTTCGCCGATATCTTCTTCAACAACTGCTTCAAGAACGGCCTGCTGCCGGTGGTGCTGAGCGAAGCCGAGGTGGAGGCGCTGTTTCACGACTGCGCGGCTTTCGCAGGTTTCCGCCTCACGGTGGATCTCGCCGCGCAGGCCGTCGCGACCGAAGACCGCGCCAAGGTCATGCGCTTCGAGGTCGATGCGTTCCGCAAGCATTGCCTGCTGAACGGACTCGACGAAATCGGCCTGACGCTGCGCCACGCCGACACCATCCGCGCGTTCGAGGCGAATCGCCGCCAGCGCCACCCCTGGCTGTACCGCTAGCGGCCATGAAGATCGCCGTCCTGCCGGGCGATGGCATTGGCCCGGAGATCGTGGCGCAGGCCTTGCTGGTGCTGCGACGCCTCGCGCTGCCGCTCGAGATCGAGCAGGCCCCGGTGGGAGGCGCCGGCTATCTGGCGGCGGGCGATCCGTTGCCGCCGTCAACGCTCGCTCTGGCCAAGGCGGCCGATGCCATCCTTTTCGGCGCCGTGGGCGATCCGCGCTTCGATCGGCTTGAGCGCGCCAAGCGGCCGGAGCAGGCGATCCTCGGCCTGCGTAAGGAACTGGGCCTGTTCGCCAACCTGAGGCCGGCCCAGGTGCACGCCGAACTTGCGTCGGCCTCGGCACTGCGACCCGAAATCGTCAGCGGGCTCGACATCCTTATCGTGCGCGAACTGACCGGCGACATCTACTTCGGCGAGCCGAAGGGAATCCGCCGTACGCAGACTGGCGAGCGCGAGGGCTTCGATACGATGCGCTACCGCGAAAGCGAGGTCCGGCGCATTGCGCGCGTAGCGTTCGAGGCGGCAAGAAAGCGCAAGCGCAAGCTCTGCTCGGTGGACAAGGCCAACGTGCTGGAGACTTCGCAGCTTTGGCGCGAGGTGGTGAGCGCCGAAGCGAAGAACTATCCGGACCTCGAGCTGCAGCACATGTATGTGGACAACTGCGCGATGCAGCTGGTGCGCAATCCAGGGCAGTTCGATGTCATCGTCACCGGAAACCTGTTCGGCGACATCCTTTCCGACGAGGCCTCGATGCTCACGGGCTCGATCGGCATGCTGCCCTCGGCTTCGCTCGATGCGAGCGGCAAGGGCCTGTTCGAGCCGATTCACGGTTCGGCGCCTGATATCGCGGGCCACGGCGTCGCCAATCCGCTCGCGACCATTCTTTCGGCGGCGATGATGCTGCGCTACTCGCTCGCGCGCCCGGATGCTGCCGCGCGGGTCGAGCGCGCGGTGGCGCAGGTGTTGCGCGAGGGCTATCGCACGGCCGACATATATACTGCGGGTGCGAAAAAGGTCGGCACCGACGAGATGGGGGCGGCGGTGGCGGCGAGACTGTGAGCTGAGGAGCCAGGGATGTTGCGGGCAGGCATCGTCGGTTGGCGCGGCATGGTCGGATCGGTGCTCGTGCAGCGCATGCGCGAAGAGCGCGACTTCGCCCAGATCGAGCCGGTGTTCTTCTCCACCTCGCAGGCGGGCGGCAGGGGACCGGACATCGGTCGAGACACTCCGGCCGTTGGCGATGCGCGCGACGTGGACGCACTGGCGGCGCTTGCGGTGATCGTCTCCTGCCAGGGCGGCGACTACACCAACGACGTCTATCCACGGCTGCGCGCGGCGGGCTGGAAAGGCTACTGGATCGATGCCGCCAGCGCACTGCGGATGAAAGGCGATTCGGTCATCATTCTCGACCCGGTGAATCTGCCGCTCATCCAGGACGCGGTGCGCGATGGCCGCAAGGACTTCATCGGCGGCAATTGCACCGTGAGCCTGATGCTGATGGGACTGGCGGGCCTGTTCCAGAACGACCTCGTCGACTGGATGACGAGCATGACCTACCAGGCCGCCTCCGGAGCCGGTGCGGCCAACATGCGCGAGCTCGCCGAACAGATGGCCTATCTCGGCGATGCGGCCAGGGCCACGCTCGCGGATCCCGCCGCCACCGCGCTCGACGTCGATCAGCGGGTGACCGAGGCCCTGCGTGACGGCCGCATGCCACAGCAGAATTTCGGCCGGCCGCTGGCGGCGAGCCTGCTGCCCTGGATCGACAAGGACCTCGGCAACGGCCAGAGCCGTGAAGAGTGGAAAGGGCAGGCCGAAACCAACAAGATCCTCGGCCGCAGCGAGCGCCCGATTCCGGTGGACGGCATCTGCGTGCGCGTTGGCGCGATGCGCTGCCACAGCCAGGCGCTGACGGTGAAACTGAAGCGCGATGCGCCGCTCGACGAGATCGAGGGGATGATCGCGGAAGCCAACGAATGGGCGAAAGTGGTGCCCAACCGGCTCGAAGAAAGCCTCGCCGAACTGACTCCGGCCGCGGTCAGCGGCAAGCTGTCGGTGCCGGTGGGCAGGTTGCGCAAGATGCCGATGGGCGGGGAGTACCTCGCGGCCTTTACCGTAGGCGACCAGCTGTTGTGGGGCGCGGCGGAGCCGTTGCGCCGCATGCTTCATATTCTGCTCGACGCGGGGGTGCGGAGCTGAACGCTGCGTCGGAAAATTCCCTGCGCTGGCGCGAGGAAAGCCGTGCAAAGCGAGAAAATCTCTCAGCTTGCAGGGCTAATCCCATGATGTTATGGTTCTCAATCCCAAAAGAACGACTCAGGGTGGAATTCGTGCCTAGATCGGTCACCGCATTCCGGCTGGCGCTGGCCGCGTGCCTGCTGCTGCCGCTATTGGCTCATGCCGCAGGCTTGGGGCGGCTGACGGTTCAGTCCGCGATCGGCCAGCCGCTGCGCGCGGAAGTCGCCGTCGTGTCGCTGCAGGCGGGAGAGGCCGACGCGCTCACCGCACGCATCGCCTCTCCGGAGGCGTTCCGCCTGGCCGGCATCGAGTTCAATTCGGCCCTGCTCAGCGTCCAGGTCGCCGTGGAGCGACGCGACGGCAAGCCGGTGCTGAGCCTGACCTCCACCCAGCCGATCAACGAGCCGTTCGTAGAACTGTTGATCGAGCTGCAGTGGGCGACCGGGCGGCTGGTGCGCGAGTACACGTTCCTGCTCGATCCTACGGAATACAAGGCACCGCAGCCGGTCGCCGCCGCCCCCGCGCCGCCGGCCCCGGTGATCGCCAAACCCGAGCCGGTACCCGTGCCGGCTGCACCGGCGGTCGAAACCAAACCGCTCGGAGCGCAAGCCGCGGGAACCGGTACCTATCAGGTCAAGAAGGGCGACACGCTCAGCAAGGTCGCGCGCGAGAATAAGCCCGATGGTGTTTCGGTGAATCAAATGCTGGTGGCGCTCTATCAGAGCAACCAGAGCGCCTTCATACGCAAGAACATGTACTTGATGCGCAGCGGCCATGTCCTGAAGATTCCGGAGCGTGCTGCGGTGGCTTCCATCAGCCCGGCAGAAGCGACACGCATGGTGCGCGCGCAGCAGGTGGGGTTCGACGAGTACCGGCGCAATCTGGGTGCCTCGGTCGCCGCCAGGCCCGCCAAGCCTGCGGCGCCGGTGGAGCGAGCGGTGCCCGGGCGCATCACGCCGAAAGCGGCGGAGCCTTCACCCAGGGACACCAAGGACCAGATCAAGCTGTCGAAACTCGACAGCGCAAAGGCCGCAGCGCCAGCGTCGCGCGCCGCCGCAGAAGACGACAAAGCATCGCTGAACCGGGCGCTGAAGGAGTCGCAGTCGCGCGTTGCCGATCTGGAGAAGCAGCTCACCGACCTGAAGAAGCTGGTTGAAATGAAGAACCAGCAGCTGGCGCTGCTCGAGAAGAAGGCGGCCGTCGCGCCGGCGGTGGAGGCACCGAAACCGGTGCCGCCGGCGCCGAAGCCTGCGCCCGAGCCGGTCAAGCCAGTGGCAGAGGCGCCCAAGCCGGCAGCCCCTGCGCCCGTCGCCGAAGCAGCCAAACCGAAGCCGGTGGCGCCCCCGGCGCCCAAGCCGGCGACGGAACCGGTCAAGGCCAAAGCGGCGGCGGCACCTCCGCCGCCCAGCCTGGTCGACGAGTTCATCGAGAATCCCCTGGCGCTTGGCGGGCTGGGCGGCGTGGTCGTGCTGCTGGCTGGCTATGGCGCATGGGCTTGGCGCCGCAAGAAATCGGCGCAGTCGCGCGGCGGCGGATTCAGCGCCGTCGCTGCGGATTCGGCAGCAGCGGAGGCGGCACGCGCTGCCCCCGCGCCCGACAAGTCGGCCGCGGAAGCGGCGTTGGCCCAGGTGCAGGCTGCGGCGGCAACCGCTGCTGCCGACGAGGTCGATCCGATTGCCGAGGCAGACGTCTACCTCGCCTATGGCCGCGATGCCCAGGCCGAGACGATCCTGAAGGACGCGCTTGCAAGCGATCCGAACCGGCTTGTGGTACACGCCAAATTGCTCGACATCTACGCGCAGCGGCGCGACTCGGCATCATTCGAGAAAACCGCGGTGAAAGTGAAGAGCCTGAGCGGCGGTTCCGGCCCGGAATGGCAAAAGGCCAGGGCTCTGGGCCGTTCCATCGATCCGGAGAACGGCCTTTACGGCACGCGGAGCGCGGAAGGCGACGAAACGCCGGCGCAGCCGGCGAGCGCCTCACCCACGGTGGATTTCGATCTCGGCGGCGGCTCGGCATCCGCGCCCGCGCCCGCGCCAGCGCCCGACTCGGTGGACTTCGATATCGGAGCGTCTACGGCCGAGACGCAAGCGCCACCGCAATTCAAGCCGGGCGACACCGTCGTGCTCAGCGCCGCGGATATGCAGGCGGCCGGCAGCGGGATGAATTTCGACATTGGCGCCGCAACTCAGGAAACGCCGGCAGCGAAGCCGGCGCCAGCGCCGGAGGAGGCTCCGAGTTCGCTCGATTTCAACCTCGATTTCGATCTCGGCGAGACCAAGCCGGCGACGGCGGCAGCGCCGGCGCCGGATATCTCCTCCATCAGCCTGGACTTGGGTGCGCCGGGCGAGGCGCAGCCGGCTGCAGGTGCGAAGTGGCAGGAAGTCGCCACCAAACTGGACCTCGCCAAGGCTTACGAGGAAATGGGCGACAAGGACGGGGCGCGCGAGCTGCTCAACGAGGTGCTCACCGAGGGCGACGCGGCGCAACAGGAGGAAGCCAAGCGCATGCTCGCCAAGCTGGGATAGCGCCCGACTGGCGGCAGGCCGGAGAAGCCGCGGCGCGCGAGCGCCCGCGGCTTCGTCATTTCTGACCATGAGAATCGCACTGGGCATCGAGTACGACGGCAGCCGCTTTCTCGGCTGGCAGACGCAACCCGGCGGCGGCACGGTGCAGGACGCGCTCGAAGCTGCGCTGGCGGCGATCGCAACCGAGCGCGTGGCGGTGACCTGCGCCGGCCGGACCGACCGCGGCGTGCATGCGCTCGGGCAGGTGGTGCATTTCGATACCGCGGTCTCGCGCCCGGAAAGTGCCTGGGTGCGCGGCGTGAACGCCGTGCTGCCCGGCTCGGTGGCCGTGCTCTGGTCGCGCAGCGTGCCGGCCGACTTTCACGCGCGCTACAGCGCGCGCGCGCGCGTCTATCGCTACGTGCTGCTCAATCGCGCGGTGCGTCCTGCGCTCGCCGCGCGCCATGTCGGCTGGTGTCATGCGCCGCTCGACGTGCAGGCGATGCGCGCGGCGGCGGAACTGATGCTCGGCACGCGCGATTTTTCCGCGTTCCGCTCGGCCGAGTGCCAGGCGGGCACTCCGGTGCGCACGCTCCAGGCGCTGGACATCGAGCAGCGCGGCGAGCGCATCGATTTCGTGCTGCGCGCCAACGCGTTTCTGCACCACATGGTCCGCAATCTCGTCGGCACGCTGATTTACGTAGGGCGGCGCAAGCACCCGCCGGGCTGGGTGCGCGAGGTGCTGGAGTCGCGCGAGCGCGCGCGCGCCGCGCCCACGTTTTCCCCCGAGGGCCTTTACCTCGAGGCGGTGCAATACGAGAGCTGCTGGGAATTGCCGGGTAGCCGGCCGCACGCGCTGACGCTGCCGACCGACGCATGAGAACGCGGATCAAGGTCTGCGGCATCACGCGGCGCGAAGACCTGCACGCGGTGGCGGCCGCAGGCGCCGATGCGTTCGGACTGGTGTTCTATGCGCCCAGCGCGCGCTGCCTGACGCTCGACCAGGCGCAGGCGTTGCGGCGCGCGGCGCCGGCGTTCCTCACTTCGGTCGCCCTGTTCGTCAATCCGGCGCGCCAACAGGTGGAGCGCGTGCTGGAGATCGTGCGCCCCGACATGCTGCAATTCCATGGCGAGGAGGCGCCGGAGTTCTGCCGCGGCTTCGACCGTCCGTACATCAAGGCCTGCCGGGTGAAGCCCAGGGTCGATTTGCTAGAATACTGGCGCCGGTTTCCCGAGGCGAGCGCATGGCTTGCGGACGCCTGGGTCGAGGAATACGGCGGCGCCGGAACCGGTTTCGATTGGTCGCTGCTGCCGCCGCAGCCCGAGCGGCCGCTGGTGCTGTCCGGCGGGCTGGCGCCGGAAAACGTCGCCGCAGCGATTCGGCGTCTGCGGCCTTGGGCGGTGGACGTGTCGAGCGGGGTCGAGTCCGCCAAGGGCATCAAGGATGCGTCGCGAATCGACGCTTTCGTTCGAGAGGTCCGCAATGCAGATGGTTGACCTGCCCGACGCGCGCGGCCATTTTGGTCCCTATGGCGGCGTGTTCGTCGCGGAGACCCTGATGCATGCGCTGGCGGAGCTGCGCCAAGCGTACGATCACTGCCGCGGCGACGCCGGCTTCCACCAGGAGCTGCGTCACGAACTGAAGCATTTCGTCGGGCGCCCGAGCCCGGTCTACCACGCGCGGCGCTGGTCGCAGCAGCTCGGCGGCGCGCAGATCTACCTCAAGCGCGAGGATCTGAATCACACCGGCGCGCACAAGATCAACAATACGGTTGGCCAGGCGTTGATCGCGCGCCACATGGGCAAGCCGCGCGTGATCGCGGAGACGGGCGCCGGGCAGCACGGCGTGGCGACCGCGACGGTTGCCGCGCGCTACGGCATGCAATGCGTGGTGTACATGGGCGCTACGGATATCGAGCGGCAGGCGGTCAACGTCTACCGCATGAAGCTGCTCGGCGCCGCGGTCGTGCCGGTCGAGTCGGGCTCGAAGACGCTCAAGGACGCGCTCAACGAGGCGATGCGCGACTGGGTGACCCACGTCGAAGATACGTTCTATATCATCGGCACGGTCGCGGGCCCGCATCCGTATCCGATGATGGTGCGCGACTTTCAGGCGGTGATCGGGCGCGAGTGCGTCGAACAGATGCCGGAACTGGCGGGGCGCCAGCCGGATGCGGTGATCGCCTGCGTCGGCGGCGGCTCGAATGCGATGGGCATATTTCATGCGTACGTGCCGCACGCGGGCGTCAGACTGATCGGCGTCGAGGCCGCGGGCGAGGGCATTGCCACCGGCAGGCATGCGGCGTCGCTGTGTGCCGGCACTCCGGGCGTGCTGCACGGCAATCGAACCTACCTGTTGCAGGACGCCAACGGCCAGATCGCGGAGACCCATTCGATCTCGGCGGGGCTGGACTATCCCGGCGTCGGCCCCGAGCACGCCTGGCTCAAGGACAGCGGGCGCGCCGAGTACGTCGCGGTGAGCGACGCCGAGGCGCTGCAGGCATTTCACGATCTGTGCCGCTACGAGGGGATCATTCCGGCGCTCGAGTCGGCGCACGCGCTCGCCTACGCCGCCAAGCTTGCCGCGACGCTGCCGCGCGACCGGCTGCTGCTGGTCAATCTGTCCGGGCGTGGCGACAAGGACATCCCTACCGTGGCGCGACTGTCGGGCATCACGCTCTGACGATGTCGCGCATCGAGGCCCGCTTCGGGTCGTTCCGGGCGCAGCGGCGCAAGGCGCTGATCCTGTTCGTCACCGCGGGCGATCCGGATCCCGCGCTCACCGTTCCGCTGCTGCACGGCCTGGTGGAGGCGGGTGCTGACATCCTCGAGCTGGGTGTGCCCTTTTCCGACCCGATGGCCGACGGGCCCGTGATCCAGCGCGCCTCCGAACGGGCGCTCGCCAAGGGCGTCAGCCTGCGCGACGTGCTCGAGATGGTGCGCTCGTTCCGGCAGCGCGACGGCACGACGCCGATCGTGCTGATGGGCTACGCCAATCCGATCGAAGCCATGGGCGCCGAGCGCTTCATCGCGGCAGCCGCCGCAGCGGGCGTCGACGGCGTGATCGTCGTCGATTACCCGCCCGAGGAGTGCGAGTCGTTCGCGGCGCTTGCGAAGCGTCACGGCATCGATCCGATTTTTCTGCTCGCGCCGACCTCGACCGGCGCCCGCGTCGAAGAGGTGGCGCGTCTCGGCAGCGGCTTCATCTATTACGTCTCGCTGAAAGGGGTCACGGGCGCGGGCCATCTCGATGTCGACGCCGTGCTCGCGAGGCTGCCGCAAATCCGCGCCGCGACGTCGTTGCCGATCGGGGTCGGCTTCGGCATCCGCGACGCCGATTCGGCGCGGCGCATTGCAGGGCAGGCGGACGCCGTAGTGATCGCCAGCCGGCTGATCGAGGAGCTGGAGAGCGTGCCGGCGGCGCAGGTGGTGGAACGGGCGCGCGCCTTCGTGCGGCCGATTCGCGAGGCCCTGGACCGATGAGCTGGCTGCAGAAGCTCCTGCCGCCGAAGATCCAGCGCGGCACCGGCCCGCGCAAGACGGTGCCCGAGGGGCTGTGGACCAAATGCCCTGGGTGCGACGCGGTGCTCTACAGCGCGGACCTGGAAAAGAATCTCAATGTCTGCCCGAAGTGCGGACATCATCAGCGCATCGGCGCACGCGCGCGGCTCGACATCCTGCTCGATGTCGACGGCCGTTTCGAGATCGGCGCCGAAGTGCTGCCGGTGGATGGCCTCAAATTCCGCGATTCGCGCAAGTATCCGGAGCGCCTGTCCGAGGCGCAGGCGCAGACTGGCGAGACCGACGCGCTGGTGGTGATGCAGGGGGCGATCCAGTCGCTCGGCCTGGTGTGCGCCGTGTTCGAGTTCGAATTCATGGGCGGCTCGATGGGCTCGGTGGTCGGCGAGCGTTTCGTGCGCGGCGTGCGCGTTGCAATCGAACAGAAGCTGCCGCTGGTGTGCGTTACGGCCACCGGGGGCGCGCGCATGCAGGAGGGGCTTCTGTCGCTCGCGCAGATGGCGAAGACCAACGCTGCGCTGACCGAGCTCGACGAGCGCGGCCTGCCGTTCATCACGGTACTCACCGACCCGACCATGGGCGGCGTGTCCGCGAGCTTTGCCATGATCGGCGACATCGTGATCGCGGAGCCGAAGGCGCTCATCGGTTTCGCCGGTCCGCGCGTCATCGAGCAGACCGTCCGGCAGAAGCTCCCCGAGGGTTTCCAGCGCGCCGAATTCCTGCTGGAGAAGGGCGCCATCGACCTGATCGTCGATCGGCGCCAGATGCGCGACAAGCTGCATCGCATGCTGGCGCTGCTGCAGCGGCGTCCAGCGGACGGCGCCGCCTGAACGGCACGAGGGGCGCGCGCGCAAATCGGCGGCGGTGACCGTGCGCAGCCTGGCCGAGTGGCTCGAATTCATCGAGCGGCAGCATCCGCGGCCGATCGCCCTGGGACTGGAGCGCGTGCGCGAAGTTCTGGCGCGCATGCATGACAGCGCACTTGCGTGCCCGGTGTTCACGGTGGGCGGCACCAACGGCAAGGGCTCGGTCACCGCGATGCTGGAAGCGATGCTGCGCGCCGCCGGCTACCGAGTCGGGCTCTACACTTCGCCGCATCTGTTGCGCTACAGCGAGCGCGTGCGCGTAGCGGGTCGCGAGGCGGAGGACGCTGCGTTGTGCGAGGCCTTTGCCGCAGTGGAGCGCGCCCGCGCGCAGGTCCCGTTGACCTACTTCGAATTCGGCACGCTGGCAGCGGCCTGGCTGTTTGCCCGGGAACGCCTGGATGCGGCGGTGCTCGAAGTCGGCCTCGGGGGGCGGCTCGACGCGGTCAATGTCTTCGACGCCGACTGCGCCGTGATCACGAGCGTTGCCGTGGACCATGCCGAGTACCTGGGTGAGACGCGCGAAGCGATCGGGCGCGAAAAGGCCGGGATCTTTCGGCCGGGCAAGCCGGCGGTGGTGGTCGATCCGGATCCACCCGCGAGCGTGCTGACCGAGGCGCGGCGGATCGGGAGCCTGCTCATGCTCCTGGGGCGCGACTTCGGCTATCTGGAACAGGCGGGACAGTGGAGCTATTGGGGACCCGCGACTCGCCGCTCCGGACTCGCACCTCCGGCGCTGCGCGGCGCGGTGCAGATTCGTAATGCGAGCGGGGCGCTTGCGGCACTCGACACGCTGCGCGCCCGGTTGCCGCTGGGGATGCAGGACATCCGGCGCGGGCTGGCGCAGGCAAGTCTGCCGGGAAGGTTTCAAGTGCTGCCGGGACGACCCCAGATCATCCTCGACGTCGCGCACAACCCCGAAGCGGCCGCCGTGCTGGAGAAGAACGTCGCCGCCAGCGGCTATGCCGCGCGCACCATCGCGGTGTTCGCGATGCTGCGCGACAAGGATGTCGGCGGCGTAGTGCGCGTGCTGGCGCCGCGCATCACGCGCTGGAACGTGGCGGGACTTGGCGGGCCGCGCGGCACGAGCGCCTGCGAGCTTGCCTGCGTCGTCCGCGCCTCGGGCGTCACGGCACCGGTGATGGAATACGCGACGCCCGCGGCCGCCCTCGCCGCGGCGCGGAGCGAGGCGCGCGAGGATGATAAAATTCTCGTTTTCGGATCGTTTCTGACCGTTGCGGAGGCGATCACGATGCTGGAC
>Ga0156086_1093_pt1 | contig 22621 bp, 25 predicted proteins | sample RifCSPlowO2_02_FD_107739 | JGI IMG/M metagenome (GOLD analysis project Ga0156086, IMG submission 107739) | Betaproteobacteria bacterium RIFCSPLOWO2_02_FULL_68_150
CGTGACGGCAGGTGCGATTCGCATGTCTGTAGCCTCCTCATGTTACAGACACCGCAATCGCATTTAAGTTCTATCATTTACGACGCACTACACTAGTCGTGTCGTCTAAACAAGCCTTCCCATCGGTCGTTAAACGCGTGAAGGATAGCGATAGAGTTGTTCGGGCAATTATGAGAAAGAACAATTACGAAACCACATTGTCCGTATCCTGCAGGATTAACCTGATCTGCGCGCCGGCAATACTCCCTAATCGTCTCCTTATCTTGCGGAGAAAAACGCGTACAGCGATCGTGAAAGATATTGTCGGAGTCTCCGAGCACATGTTGCGGGACCACGGTCAGTCCCGTTTCTTCGCTAATGCGCTTTCGCGCCTGTGCGCTGGTTGCGACGAGGACAAGGTAGGCCGAAGGTTGCCCTGGCAATAGCTCTTCGAGGGCCTCGTTCCATGCGTCCACGGCCTGCTTTCCCGTTCCAGCAAAGTCATCAACAAAAACCACTGAATCGTCCGCTGTAAGCTGTTCGCCGGGAAGGTCACGTTTTCCAATGAACAACGGGTCGTAGCGTCTGCGATTCAGCCGATTTGCCAATCGGAATGCATGCAGCATGCTATCGCCGCTTTCCCCGGCGCTTACGGAAAAGGGGACAAATCGCCATTTCCCTGCGCGTCTGGATGCGTCCAGATGCCAACCGGGCAGCCGGGCGAGCGCAGTACGATACGCCGCAGCGATTTGTTCATGAGACACAAATTCAACGGCATCGAGGACGCGGGCAGCGATGTCCCTGTGCCGCGGTCGAAAGCCTTGCAGCCACCGTTCGACGCGTCCCTCGCTGATGTTGATCCGATAGCCGGCAAAATCCCCGATCCACTGATTCATTCGGTCCGCGCTGATGGGGAACCCTGGACGTCGCGGAGCTTTCATCCCTTGATTCTCCGATCGGCTTCTTCAAGCTTCCTCTGAATCAACTTTCGCAATTGGTCTAAGGCCTTCCACATCTGCTCTTCACCGAAGTATTCCTCGGGGTTTATCGCTGCTATTGAGCCGTGTAGCTTGTCCGCTGCTTGACTGATGCGGCGCGCGCTAGCCGAAACATTAACAGAGGGGATATTCAGATACTCGAGGGTAAGGCTGTCGCTTTCTACGTACTCCTTAAGGCGCGCTGATATGAGGGCCGCCTTTCCGGCTTTCCGCGCGTTGCCGATGTATTGCTTCATCAGCCGGAAATCGGTCACCGCCTTAAGTCCGCTCTTACGCTCGCGGTATTTGTCCAACATTGTTCGAGTGAAGCGGTTCTTGGAAAACCATTTCATCGAATTTACAGTGCGATCATTGCGCACCGCGTAGAGCTCGATGAAGAAGTCGGCCTTTACGCGCTTATCTGGATTAGGATCCAGCATCAGTTCCTGATAGTGTTTGGGATACGAGAGCAACTTCTTACACCGGGTGACAACGGCGACATCCAATCCAGTCATTTCTGACAGAGTGGTATCGCTCCTTTCCTTCGTCTCGTGCATCAATATTTCGAGCGTGAGAGCCGTCGGCATTAATTCCCAGTCTTCGCGGAGCTTGTGGATCTGGAACATCGTGACAATGTTCTGCACGACACTAGGTTCCGCGATAATGTTGACTGGAACTTGTTTCAATCGCAAAGCTTGTGCACACATCCAATGTCGTTGACCGTCAAGAATTACGTACTTTTCCTTTCTTGAACTCCAATAAACCGTTAATGGGACAAGGACCCCGACCTTCTTTATGGACCGACGGAGAACGTCCAGTGGTTCGCGGTCAAAAAGCCTGCGAGGGTTGTACGGGTTGGGCTCGAGTCGGTTCGTAGCGACAAGCTTCGGCTTAACCGGATGCGTGGCCAATGGTTCTTTCTGTACAGTGCTCATGAAACCCCCTACAAACTTATCGGCGGTTGTGGCGACGCTAATTCGAGATTAATAACTCGTAGGCGTGTCGTCTCTTAGCCACGAATCCGGCAATATTGCGCCGCACGCGAGCTCGGCGCACATTAAATCCCTCAGCAAGATAGCGTCCTTCATGTGAATCGGCGTATGTGGCGAGGAACTGTACTGACTTTGTGGCGAGCTTGTGAAGCCAAAATCTGAGCAACTCAATCTTAGCCGCGTCAAAGGCCATGGCGTCGTATTGGCGAAACACACGTTTTGCAGCAACAGAATACGGTGGGTCTAAATAGACAAAGTCGCCCTTCTTAGTCTTGCGCAACGTGATTTCGAAAGAGGTCGCGGTCAAATCGGCACCGACCAATTGAAGAGAGCATTCTCGCAGCTTAGCCTCGGAAGGAATGCTGCCTGTCCGCCTGCCACCGTATGGGACATTAAAGTCGCCCGCCTCGTTGGTACGAAATAGGCCATTGAAGCAGTATCGATTCAGGTAGATGAAGCGTGCCGCCCGCGCCGCGGGATTTAAAGACTCCGGACGTAATGCGCGAAGGGCGAGATACTCTCGTTTACCCTTCCTGAGGTGACGAAGCTCGGCAATTACATCCGATACCTGATTGCGGACTTGCTGAAATGTCGCGATCAATTCGGTGTTGATATCGCCCAACAAGGCGCGGTGTGGGCGTAGATGAAAGAAGAAACATGCCGAGCCAGCGAAAGGCTCGACGTATCGACGATGTTTGGGAGACCAATACTCGTCGAGTATGGGAAGCAATTGCCGCTTGCTTCCGGCCCACCGCAAAAAGGGTTCCGACATTAACCGTACGTGCTTACAAATGAACCCTGATACAGTTCACCGTCTATATTGGGATTCATCTCTGCGCCTCCCTCTTGGTGGTAGCGCGGTACTCGATCGTCGGAATTATATGCTGTACTAACGAAGTGGATTGGGTCTCTTACGGAACTCTGCCATGGCAATTCTGAGTGGTCCTATCGGCCTGGGAGATCGCTTTCCGCTGGACCCTTACCAATGCACGCACAGAGTCAGAGGAGAAACTGCGAGTGAGTCAACGCGCCCGGATCGCGTGCCAGCAAATCGCGTAGGGTATATGGCGGAAGCAACTGGATCGGACGGTCGGCGCGTATTTGATTTTCCCCGGTCTCCCGACTTGGGCTGGCGATGCGTGCATCGGCAGCCCAAGTCGGGAGACCTATGAAGATCAAAATCACAGTAGCAACTGCATCGGGCGCGTTACCGCACGCCGCTACGCGCCCGCCAGGCTGCGTCCGATCACAAGGCGCTGGATGTCGCTCGCGCCTTCGTAGATCTGGGTCACGCGCACGTCGCGCCAGATGCGCTCGACCGGGAAGTCCTGCACGTAGCCGTAGCCGCCATGAATCTGGATTGCGTCCGAGCACACCTTTTCGGCCATCTCGGAGGCGAAAAGTTTCGCCATCGACGCTTCCTTGAGGCAGGGCTCGCCGGCATCGCGCAGCCGCGCGGCGTGCAGGTACAGGTGGCGCCCGGCCTCGATCTGCGTGGCCATGTCGGCGAGTCGGAAATTGACCGCCTGGTGCTCGATGAGGGGCTTGCCGAATGTGCGGCGCTCCCTCGCGTAGGCGAGCGCGGCCTCGAGCGCCGATTGCGCCATGCCGACCGATTGCGCCGCGACGTTGACGCGCCCCGACTCGAGGTTGGCGAGCGCGATGCGATAGCCGATGCCCGCCTCGCCGAGCAGGTGGTCCGGCGGCACGATGCAGTCTTCGAACACGATCTGCGCCGTGTCGGAGGCGTGCTGGCCGGATTTGTCCTCGATGCGCGCGACGACGTAGCCGGGCGTGCGCGTCGGCACGACGAAAGCGCTGATGCCCTTTTTGCCCGCGGCGCGGTCGGTGACCGCGAACACGATCGCGAGGTCGGCGTTCTTGCCCGAGGTGATGAACTGCTTGACTCCGTTCAGGCGCCAGCCGCGCTCGCAGCGCTCGGCGCGCGTCGTGATCGCGCTCGCGTCCGACCCGGTGTGCGGCTCCGTGAGCGCAAAGGCGCCGAGCAGTTCGCCGCGCGCAAGGGGCTTCAACCAGCGCTCCTTTTGCGCCGCGTCGCCGTAGCCGAGCAGGATGCCGGCGGCGAGATTGTTCACCTGCACGATGGTCGAGGTCGCGCCTTCGCCGGCCGCGATTTCCTCGATCACGATCGCGAGCGAGGTGTGGTCCATGCCGGCGCCGCCCCATTCTTCCGGTATCGCCACGCCGGCGAGCCCCATCGCCGCGAGCTCGGCCAGCGCCTCGCGCGGGAAGCGGCTCTCGCGGTCCCACGCGGCCGCGTTCGGCCGCAGATGCTCGCGCGCGAAGCGGCGCACCGTGTCGCGGATCATCTCGTGCTGCTCGGAAGGGGCCATGTCAGTCGGGCTGGATGTAGGTCACGGTATGGTGGGTGAAAAGCCGGCCGGCGCGGTTGTGACACTCCGCGGTACCGTAGATACGGCGGCGGCCGGCCCTCAGGATGCGCGCCGTGCAATAGACGTGTTCGGCGACGGCGGGCGCAAGGAACGCCGTATTCAGCTCCGAGGTGAGGGCGTCGAATTCGATGCCGAAGCGGCCCTTGATTGCGAGCCACATGGCGCAGTCGGCGGCCGCCATGAGCGAAGGCCCGTTGATGATGCGCCCGGGCCGCTCGAGGCTCTTGCGGTGCGGCAGTTCCAGCGTGCAGCTGCCGTCGCCGACCTTGATCACCCGAAAGCCATAGAAGCGCACGAAGCGCGCCCGGTCGATCATCTTTTGCAGCGCGGCGCGCGTGGCCTTCACGCCAGCTCCAGCGCCACCGCGGTGGCCTCGCCGCCACCGATGCAAAGCGAGGCCACGCCGCGCTTGCCGCCGGTTTTCCTCAGCGCGCCGATGAGCGTCACCAGGATGCGCGCGCCGGAGGCGCCGATCGGATGGCCGAGCGCGCAGGCGCCGCCGTGGATGTTGACCTTGTCGTGCGGGAGGCCGTGCTCCTTCATCGCCGCCAGGGTGACCACCGCGAAGGCCTCGTTGATCTCGTACAGGTCGACGTCCGCGGCGCTCCAGCCAGTCCTGGCGAACAGTTTCGCGATCGCGCCGACCGGCGCGGTGGTGAACCAGCCCGGCTGCTGCGCATGCGTGGTGTGCGCGACGAACGTCGCGAGCGGCGCGAGGCCGCGCTTGTCGGCGCTCGAACGGCGCATCAGGACGAGCGCCGCGGCGCCGTCCGAAATGCTGCTCGAATTGGCCGCGGTCACGGTGCCGTCCTTGCGGAAGGCGGGCTTGAGGGTCGGGATCTTTTCGAGATTCGCCTTGAACGGCTGCTCGTCCATTTCGATGAACTTTTCCTCCTTGCCGGCCTTGATCGCGAGCGGCGCGATCTCCCAGGCGAACCAGCCCTGCTTGTTGGCCTGCCGGGCGCGCTCGAGCGAGGCGATCGCGAAACGGTCCTGGGACTCGCGCGAAAAAGCGTAGTGTTGCGCGCAGTCCTCGGCGAAGGTACCCATGAGGCGGCCCTTTTCGTAGGCATCCTCGAGCCCGTCGCAGAACATGTGGTCGAGCACCTGCTGGTGCCCCATGCGATAGCCGGCGCGCGCCTTGGGCATGAGGTAGGGGGCGTTCGTCATCGATTCCATGCCGCCGGCGACGATCACTTCGGCGCTGCCCGCCTGGAGCAGGTCGTGCGCGAACATCGCCGACTTCATGCCCGAGCCGCACATCTTGTTGACGGTGGTGCAGCCGGCCGCGAGCGGTAGCCCCGCGCCGAGCGAGGCCTGGCGTGCCGGTGCCTGTCCCTGGCCCGCCGGCAGCACGCACCCCATGATGACTTCCTGGATGTCCTCGCCTTTGAGCTTGGCGCGCTCGACCGCGGCGCGGATCGCGGCAGCGCCGAGCGCCGGCGCGGCGAAGCCTTTCAGCTCGCCCTGAAAGCCGCCCATGGGGGTGCGCGCGGCGGAAACGATGACGATCGGGTCGGATTGCATGGTTTACTCCTTCCAGTCAAAGCGTTGCTCGTTTAGCGGCACTCCCCACGTCGTGTCGGCGTGCTCCGACGTCAACGTGAAGCCGATTTCTTCGTAAAGCCTGCGCGCCGCATCGAGACCCGCGAAGGTCGTGAGGTAGGCATAGCCCGTCACGGCAAAGCTCATCTTCCGGATCCGAGGTCGTAGGCGCTGATCATTTCCCGTCCGCGGGCGAGGACCACGGGCGGAAACGGGCACGACTTGCGCGCGACCGTGTCGATGTGAACGCCGGTGAGCTCGCACACCGCCGCGATGTCGCCGGATTCGGCGTTGCGCATTTCGTGCACGAAGCGCAATACCTTGTCGCGCACTTCGAGCACCGCCGAGCGCACCATCACCACGTCGCCCGCGTTGAGCTCGCGCCGGTAGCCGATGTTCTGCTGCACCGCCGCCATGCCGCGATTCTGCGTGCGCAGCAGGCTCGGCGTGATGCCGACGAGCGCAAACAGATTCCAGGTCGCCTCGTCGAACTTGCCGACGTACCACATGACGTTCATGTGGCCCATGTGATCGCACTGCCAGGGGTAGACCGTGCCGCGGTAGGTTTCGATCAGGCCGCTCACGTCACGCGGTCTCCGCAAACAGCTCGCGGCCGATCAGCCAGCGCCGGATCTCGGAGGTGCCGGCGCCGATCTCGTAGAGCTTGGCGTCGCGCCACAGCCGCCCGCTCGGCGTCTCGTTGATGTAGCCCATGCCGCCGAGCGCCTGGATCGCCTCGCCCGCCATCCAGGTGGCTTTCTCCGCGGCGTACAGGATCGCGCCGGCGGCGTCCTTGCGTGTGGTCTCGCCGCGGTCGAGCGCCTGGCCCACCGCGTACACGTAGGCACGCGCCGCGGAGAAGGCGACGTACATGTCGGCGAGCTTGCCCTGCATGAGCTGGAACTCGCCGATCGGCTGGCCGAACTGCTTGCGTTGGTGCACGTAGGGCACGACGAGGTCGAGGCACGCCGCCATGATGCCCAGGGGCCCTGCGGCGAGCACCGCGCGCTCGTAATCGAGGCCGCTCATCAGGACGTTGGCGCCGCGCCCTTCGGCGCCGAGCAGGTTTTCCGCGGGCACCTCGCAATCGCGGAACACGAGCTCGCAGGTATTCGAGCCGCGCATGCCGAGCTTGTCGAGCTTCTGCGCGGTGGAAAAGCCCCGCATGCCCTTTTCGACCAGGAACGCGGTGATGCCGCGCGGGCCCGCGTTGGCGTCGGTCTTGGCGTACACCACCAGCACGTCGGCATCCGGCCCGTTGGTGATCCACATCTTGTTGCCGTTGAGCCGGTAACACTCGCCGCGGCGCTCGGCGCGCAGCCGCATGCCGACCACGTCGGAGCCTGCGCCCGGCTCGCTCATGGCGAGCGCCCCGACGTGCTCGCCCGAAACGAGCTTCGGCAGGTACCGCGTGCGCTGCGCCTCGCTGCCGTTCCTGCGGATCTGGTTGACGCACAGGTTGGAGTGCGCGCCGTAGGACAAGCCGATCGAGGCCGAGGCGCGCGATATTTCCTCCATCGCGATGATGTGCGCGAGATAGCCCATGTGCGTGCCGCCATGGGCCTCATCGACCGTGATGCCGAGCAGCCCGAGCGAGCCGAGCTTCGGCCACAGGTCCGCCGGGAATTCGTTCCTGCGGTCGATCTCGGCGGCGCGCGGCGCGATCTCCCGCTCGGCGAACTCGCGCACGGTCTCGCGCAGCATGGCGATGGTCTCGCCATGGTCGAACCTCAGAAAGGGAAGCTCCATCGGCGTCACTCCGGGGTGTCGGGGGTATCGGGCAGCATCATGAGCGTCTGTTGCAAGGCGGCCACGAGCACGCTGCGTCCCTCGTGCCGCAGGTAGACCTCGCCGTTCGTGATGCTGAGCGTGCGTCCGAGCTTGACCACTTCGCCGCGCGCCACCAGCAGGCCCTGGCGTGCCGGCGCCGTGATGTTGATCTTGTATTCCACGGTGACGAGCGAGGCGCTCGCCGGCATCAGCGAGTAGGCGGCGTAGCCGCAGGCCGAGTCGGCGATCATGCCGATGATGCCGCCGTGCACGTAGCCCTTTTGCTGCGTCAGGTCCTCGCGCCAGGGCAGCTCGATCTCGCAGCAGCCGGCCTCGACCGTGGTGAGCGCGGCGCCGATGAGCTGCATCGCGCGCTGGCGGCTGAAACTCGCCCGGACGCGCGCGGCGAACCCGGGGTCCTGGGGCTGGAAGCACTCGGCGGGGACGTTCATCGCCCGGCTACCCTACTTTACGTTTACGTAAACGTCAACTACGCTTCGGGCCGCCGAGCCGCTGGCGGATGCGCTTTTCGAACGTCGCGATCTCGGCGAGCTGCGCCTCGATATCGGCGCGCTGCTGGGCCAGCGCCTCCTTGTGCTGCGCGAGCACGGCGAGGAAACGCTCCAGCTGCGGCCGCTCGTCGCGTCCCGGCTCGTACATCTCCACCAGTTCCTTGATTTCCGACAGCGTCAGCCCGAGCCGCTTGCCGCGCAGCGTGAGCTTCAACCGGGTGCGATCGCGCGGCGCGTAGATGCGGCGCTGGCCGGCGCGGCGCGGCGCGAGCAGCCCCTCGGCCTCGTAGAACCGGATCGCGCGCGGCGTGACGTCGAATTCGCGCGCCAGTTCGCTGATCGAGTACTCGGAGCGCTCCTTTTCGTCGCCGTAGGACAGTTCTGTGGTCACGGTGGGATTAGCGACGCTGGACGATGCTGCAATGCGCAAAAACAATCTACAATGCCTGCCGCTGGGCAGTCCGCGCGGCACTCTCGACTGCTCGCAATTCTAGCCCATGGCCGACAGTCCGCCGATCGAATACCCCTTCCCCGGCCTGCCGGCGCCGGGTAGCGCAACCGAAGTGGCGCCGGGGGTGCACTGGCTGCGCATGCCGTTGCCATTCGAGCTCGACCACATCAACCTGTGGCTGCTCGAGGATGAAGGCGGATGGACGCTGGTCGATACGGGTCTCGGCAGCGCCGCCACGCGGGCGCTCTGGGAGCAGGTCTTCGACCGAGTTCTCGGCGCACGCCCGCTGCATCGCATCGTCGTGACGCACTACCACCCGGACCACGCCGGCAACGCGGCCTGGCTCGGCAAGCGCTTCGGCGCGGGTCTTTGGATGACGCGCGCCGAATTCCTCACCGCGCATGCCGTGCTGCATGGCGTCGCCAGTTTTTCTGCCGAAGCCTCGGCGGCGCTTTTCCGCGCCAACGGCCTCGGCGACCAGGACACGGCGCAGCTGCTCGCGCGGGGCGACCTGTACCGCAAGCTGGTGCCGGAATTTCCGGCCGAGCACCGGCGGCTGCTGCACGGCGCGAGCATCCGCATCGGCGGCCGCGACTGGCAGGTGATCATCGGCTACGGCCACGCTCCCGAGCACGCTTCGCTGCATTGCCGCGAGCTCGGGGTGGTCATCTCCGGCGACATGCTGCTGCCGAAGATCTCGACCAACGTCGCCGTGCGCCCGATCGATCCCGGCGGCAATCCGCTGGGATTGTTCCTCGAGTCGATCCGCCATTACCGCGAGCTCGGCGAGGACGTGCTGGTACTGCCGTCGCACGGGGTGCCGTTTCGCGGCGCGCAGGCGCGGGTCGCTGCGCTGGAAGCGCATCACGCAACGCGGCTGGATGCGCTGCAGGCGGCCTGCCGGAGGGCGCCGCAGAGCGCCGCCGACGCGCTCGAAGTGCTGTTCCGGCGGCGGCTCGAATCGAACCAGATTTTCTTCGCCATGGGCGAATCGATCGCCCACTTGCATTTTCTGCATCATGCCGGGCGGCTGCGCCGCGCAACCGGCAGCGACGGCGTGATCCGTTACGCCGCTGCCTGACAGGGGGAGTGGAAATGGAAATTGCCAAGCCGGGCGTGAACCCGGATGACATGCACCAGGTCTGCCGCGAGGTCGCCGAGCGCTCGGCGCACATCCTCGGCGAATTCGCGCAGCGCCACGTCACCAACAGCGTCACGGCGGCGGTGAGCGACGAGCTGGGCATCGCGAAGGCCTACATGGACCTGTACTCCCGCATGCTCGCCAACCCCTTCGCCCTCGCGAGCAACTCGACCAACATGATGCTCGATTACATGCAGCTGTGGCAGTCGAGCTGGCTGAAGCTGTTCGGCGTGCAGTCGCCACCGGTCGCGCAGCCGCTGCGCAGCGACTCGCGCTTCAAGGACGAGGACTGGGACAACCATTTCCTGTTCGACTTCGTCAAGCAGTCTTACCTGATCGCCTCGCGCCACATCCAGCACGCGGTGGCCAGCGTCGACGGCCTGCCGGAGGAATCGCAGAAGAAAGTGGCGTTCTTCACGCGCCAGTACGTCGATGCGCTCGCGCCCTCGAACTTCGCGCTCACCAACCCGCAGGTGCTGCGCGAGACGCTGGCAAGCGGCGGCCAGAACCTGCTCAAGGGCTTGAACAACCTGCTCGGCGACATCGAGAAGGGCGAGGGGCAGCTGCGCATCAGCATGACCGACGAGCACGCCTTCCAGCTCGGCAAGAACGTCGCCACCACGCCCGGCAAGGTGGTGTTCCAGACCGAGCTGATGCAGTTGATCCAGTACCAGCCGACGACGACCGAGGTCTACCGGCGGCCGCTGGTCATCATTCCGCCCTGGATCAACAAGTACTACATCCTCGATCTGCGCGAGAAGAATTCGTTCATCAAGTGGGCCACCGACCAGGGGCACACGGTATTCGTGGTCTCCTGGGTCAACCCGGACGCGCGCCTCGCGCAGAAGGGCTTCGAGGACTACATGCTGGAGGGTTCGCTCGCCGCGCTCGATGCGGTGCAGCGCGCCACCGGCGAGCAGAAAGTCAACGTCATCGGCTACTGCCTCGGCGGCACGCTGCTCGGCTGCACGCTGTCGCACCTCGCGGCGAAGGGCGACGAGCGCGTCGGCTGCAGCACCTTCTTCGTCAGCCTGCTGGATTTCTCGGCGCCGGGGGAGCTCGGCGTGTTCATCGACGAGCAGCAGGTGCAGAGCCTGGAGAAGAAGATGAACGAGCGCGGCTACCTCGAGGGCTCGGAGATGGCGAGCACGTTCAACATCCTGCGCGCCAACGATCTGGTGTGGTCGTTCGTGATCAACAACTACCTGCTCGGCAAGGACCCGTTCCCGTTCGACCTGCTGTACTGGAATTCGGACTCGACGCGCATGCCGGCGAAGATGCACAGCTTTTACCTGCGCAACATGTACCTGAAGAACCTGCTCGGCGTTGCGGGCGGCATCACGCTCGCCGGCGAGCCGGTCGATCTGCAGAAGGTGCTTGCGCCCGCCTACTTCATCTCCACGGTCGAGGATCACATCGCGCCCTGGAAGACGACCTACCGCGGCGCCCGCTACCTCGGCGGCCCGGTGCGCTTCGTGCTCGGCGGCTCCGGGCACATCGCCGGCATCGTCAATCCGCCGGCGGCGAAGAAATATCACTTCTGGACCAGCGACGCGCTGCCCGAGACGGCGGAGCAATGGTTCGACGGCGCTACGCAGCGCCCCGGATCCTGGTGGGAAGACTGGCAGGCGTGGATCGATGCGCGCAATGGGGAAAAGAGCGGCGGCTCCTCGAAGGTGCCGGCGCGCGTGCCGGGCGACGGCGCACTGAAAGTGCTCGAAGATGCGCCGGGCAGCTACGCCATGCTGCGGCTCGGGGCGAAGAAGGCCGCTAGCGTGAGCGTGCCGGAGGGCGCGCGCTAGATCGCGAGGTCGCGCGGCTTGCGCCCGGCGCGCGCGAACAGCCGGTCGTAGAGCGGCACCGGGAGTAGCCGCAAGATCCGGCCTGCGATCGCCATCTGCCACGGAATCACGGCCAGACGGCGTCCCGCGGCGATAGCGCGCGCCATACGCCGCGCGCACTCCGGCGCCGACAGCAGGAACGGCATGCGGTAACGGTTGACGCGCGTCATCGGCGTGTCGATATAGCCCGGGCAGATCGTCACCACGGCAACGCCGCTGCCGCGCAGTTCTACACGCAGTGCCTCGAGCCAGGTGGCGGCGGCGGCCTTGGAAGCGCTGTACGCCCCGGCGCCTGGAATGCCGCGCATGCCGGCCACGCTGGCAATGCCGCAAAGCGTACCGTTTCGCGCAGCGCGCATCGCAGGCGCAAACGCAGCCAGCGTTGCCGCGAGGCCGATCACGTTGACTTCGAGCAGGCGGCGCAGCTTGGCGATGTCGCGAGGGTCGTCGCCATGCGTGCCGACCGACACGCCGGCGTTCGCGATGACGAGCTGCGGCGCGCCGAAGCGTGACATGAAATCCTGCGCCGCCCGCTCCACTGCGGCGCTGTCGGAGACGTCGAGCGGATAGGCCGCGCATTCGCCCGGGAGGCTGGCTGCGAGCGCATCCAGCGCGTCCCTGCGCCGGGCCGCGAGACCGAGCGCGACCCCGTCCCTCGCGTAATGCCGGGCGAGCGCCTCGCCGATGCCCGACGAAGCCCCGCTGATGAAAATCGGGATCAGGGCCGTACTATTTCTTTGCGCGCGCGGCGCGCGCGAGCCCGACGAGGTGGTCGACCACGACCATCATCTCGGGGATTCCGCCGGCGAGGCGCGAAGAGGTGGCGTAGCGGCCGTCGATGACGAAGGTCGGCACGCCCTGGATGTTGTAGGTATCGAGCATCGCGCGCGCCGCCTCGACTTTGGCGCGGACTTCGGGGGAATCGAACGCCTGCTTGAAGACGACCGCATCCGCGCCGTTGGCGCTCAGCCAGTCGATCAGGTTCTTCTCGTTGTTGAGGCGCTTGCCGTCGAAGTGATGGTTGTCGAACACCGGCCAATGCAGGCGTTCGAGCAGGCCGGTCGCCTCGAGCGCATAGTAGGCACGCGCAAACGGCAGCCAGGCGGCGGGCAGGGCGGAGGGCACGCGCTTCAGTTCGACCTCGGCTGCGCGCTTCATCAGCCAGCGCGTGATGTGCGGCTCGGCTTCGTAGCAGAACGGGCAGGCGTAGGAGAAAAACTCGATCACCTCGATGCGCTCGCCGAGCGCTACCGGCCGCGGCGGATCGAGCACCAGGTATTCGCGTCCCGCCACCGGCTGCGCCTGGAGCGCCGCGCTGGCGGCGGCGAGCAGGATCAGCCAGCAAGCCTTCGCAAACAGGGTTTTCATGCGGTTTCCGGAGCCATGCGACGCGCGCAGTCTACCCGGATTGCGCCGGCGCGGCGAAAGCCCTAGCCTGCGCGCATGCGAAACATCTCGCGATGGATTCTGGCCGGCGCCCTGCTGGCCGCGGCGACCGCCGGCGCCAACGAGGATGTCGACTTCGGGATCGCGCCGATCGCCACGCTTCGCCTTGCCGATCTTTCGGCACCCACGCCGCGCGAGGTCCCCGGTGCGAAGACCATGCGCGCCGCGGAGCTGCGCGACCGGCTGCGCGCGACCGAAGCAGAACGGCCGCTGCTCTTCGACGTGCTGGGCGGCGAGCAGCACGACTCCCTGCCCGGGGCGATCTGGCTGCCGGGAGCGGGCCGCGGCAATTCGTACGACGATGCGGTGCAAGCGCAGCTGGCGCGGCTGCTGCAGGCCGCAACGAAGGGCGAAGCGGGGCGCGCGATGGTCTTTTTCTGCCAGGGAACCCGCTGCTGGCTGTCGTACAACGCCGCGCTGCGCGCGGCTGCGCTCGGCTATCGCGAGGTGTACTGGTACCGCGGCGGCATCGAAGCCTGGCTCGCGCAAGGCGAGACGCTCGCGCCGCTGCGCTTCAGCTGGCGCAAGCCCGCGCCCTGAACGTCATCCTTTGGCCGGGAGGCTTTTGCGCGTCAGGGCCACCAGGTGATCGACTACCGACAGGATTCCGCGCTGGCTGCCGCCCTGCTCGGGGCTCACCGTATAGCGGCCATGCACCGCCATCGCCGGGGTGCCGTCGATGCGATACGCCACCGTCAGCTGTTGCACCTGGCGCACCTTGCTTTGCACGCCGAAGGACTTGAACACTTCCTCGAAGCGCTTCGTATCCACGCCCTGCTTCTGCAGCCAGGCGTTGAGCGCCTTGGCGTCGTCGGTGCGCAGGCGGTCCCGGTGGATGGCGTCGAACAGCGGCCGGTGCAGCTTCTCGAGCACGCCCATCGACTCGAGCGAAAAGTAGATCGCGGCATCGTGCCCCCAGCGTGCGTTGAAGATCGCCGGGACGCGGCGGAACCGGACGTCGGGCGCGAGACCCTTGATCCATGGCTCGAGCACCGCCTCGAGGTTGTAGCAGTGGATGCAGCCGTACCAGAAGAACTCCAGCACTTCGATCTTGCCGGGCGCGTTGACGGGCTGCTCGGGCTTGAGCACGGTGTAGTTGACCCCGGGCCTCTGCGCCTGCGCGATGCGCGTGCCGCCCAGTGCAGCGAGCGCCAGTGCAGCGAGGGTACTGCGGCGTAATCTGTTCATGGCTCAGTTGGTCCGGCTTTCCTTCAGTTTGACGAGGCTTGCATCGATGCTGTTCTGGGCGAGCGTCTGGCGCACCCGGTTCAATTCCTCGACCTGGTGGAACGGACCCAGCCGCACGCGGTACCAGGTTCCCTTGTCCGGCAGGTTCAATGCCTCGATGCTCGACTCGAACCCCAGAATGGCCAGTCGCGCCTTCTGGTTGTCGGCATCGGCCGGGTTTTGAAACGAGCCCGCCTGGATGTAATAAACGTCCTTCGCGCTTTCCGGCTGACTCTTCACGCCGCGCGCCGCTTCCTTGAGGTCCTTTTCCGAAACCGGCTCCTCGCTGCCCGGCAGGATCCGGTAGAAATCGAAGCGCGGCTTTTCCGGCCCCTTGCCGGCCGGCGCAGGATCGGATTGCGGCAGCCCGGCCACGACGGGCGGCGCGCCCGCAGCGCCGTCCTTGGTCGCGGGGGGTTTCGCCTTTCCGATGAATGGCAGGGGGGCCTTGTTGACGTAGAAAGCAAAGCCGAGTGCGATGCCGAGCCCGAGGATCAGGCCGACGAACACGCCGAGCAGGAAACCGCCGCCGGAACGGCTGCGCGGAGGGTTCTTCACGGGCTTGGCCATCACATCTTCTCCGGCGCGCTCACGCCGAGCAGCGCCAACCCGTTGGCCAGCACCTGCCGGACGGCCGCGCACAGCGCCAGGCGCGCAGCGCGAACCCGCTCGTCGTCGAGCAGGATCCGCTCCGCATTATAGTAGCTGTGGAATTCGCCTGCGAGCTCGCGCAGGTAGAACGCGATCGCATGCGGCGCGAACTCCTCGGCCGCGGCCTGCACCAGCTCCGGGAACTCCGCCAGCCGCTGCATGAGGGCGAGTTCGCGCTCGCCCGCGAGCGGATCGAGCGCGCTCGCGCGCAGCCCCCGCGCGTCGCCGCCCCACTGCGCAAACACGCTGCACACGCGCGCATGCGCGTACTGCACGTAGTACACGGGGTTCTCGTCGCTCTGCGCGAGCGCCAGGTCGACGTCGAACACGAACTCGGTATCGGCGCGCCGCGAGACGAGGAAGAACCGCGTCGCGTCGCGCCCGACCCAGTCGATCAGGTCGCGTACCGTGACGTAGGAGCCGGCGCGCTTCGAGATCTTGATTTCCTCGCCGCCGCGCATCACGCGCACCATGCTGTGCAGCACGTAGTCCGGATAGCCGGAGGGGATGCCGAGCTCGAGCGCCTGCAGCCCGGCGCGCACCCGCGTCACCGTGCTGTGGTGGTCGCTCCCCTGCACGTTGATCACGCGGGTGAAGCTGCGCTGCCACTTGGTGAGGTGGTAGGCCACGTCGGGCACGAAGTAGGTGTAGCTGCCGTCGGACTTGCGCACCACGCGATCCTTGTCGTCGCCGTAGTCGGTGGTGCGCAGCCACAGCGCGCCGTCCTTGTCGTAAGTTCTGCCGTTGTCGACGAAGCGGCGCACCACGGCCGCCACGCTGCCGTCGGCGTACAGGCTCGATTCGAGGTAATAGACGTCGAACTTCACGCCGAGCCGCTGCAGATCGCCGTCCTGCTCGCGGCGCAGATACGTCACGGCGAAGCGCTGGATCGATTCGAGGTCGTCGGCGTTGCCGCTCGCGCTCACCGGCGCGCCGTCTTGCGCGCGCACCGTCCCGCGAGCGAGAAAATCGCTCGCGATGTCCAGCACGTATTCGCCGTTGTAGGCCTCCGCGGGCCAGCCGGCGTCGCCGGGTTCGAGGCCCTTGGCGCGAGCCTGGACCGACAGCGTGAGGTTGTGGACCTGCGCGCCGGCGTCGTTGTAGTAGAACTCGCGCGTCACGGCGTGCCCCTGCGCCTCGAGCAGCTTCGCGATGGCGTCGCCGAGCGCGGCCTGGCGCCCGTGCCCGACGTGCAGCGGGCCGGTCGGATTGGCCGACACGAACTCGACCTGAATACGACCCGGATGCCGCACCGCGGCCCAGCCGTAGCGCGCCCCGGCGCGCAGGACCTCTTCGATCACCGCATGCCGGGCGCGCGCCGCCAGGCGCAGGTTGATGAACCCCGGTCCGGCGATCTCGACCGCTTCCAGCGGGCCTGCGGCGAACGCGGGCAGGCTGCGCATCGCCGCCGCGAGCGCCTCGGCGAGCTGGCGGGGGCTCTTCTTCAGCGGCTTGGCAAGCTGCAGCGCGAGATTGCAGGCGAAGTCGCCGTGCGCCCGGTCGCGCGGCCGCTCGAGCACGATTTGCGCGTCGTGCGCCTCGGGCGCAACGCGCTCGAGCGCCTCGCGCAGCAGCGCGGCGATCTGGCTCTTGGTATCCATGGAAAAGGGCGCGAATTATAAACCGCGCCCGCGCCGGGCCGCGGCGCGGCGCGTCAATCGAACTCGATCGGATCGACCTCCAGATGCCAGCGCACGCCCCGCGCGCGCACACCATACAGGTGCTCGCTGAGCGAGCGCAGGTATTCCTGCAGCGCCGGGCGCTGCGCCGACTGCATCAGCAGCTGCGCGCGCTCGGCGCCGGCGCGCCGCGTGATGACGTGCGGCACCGGGTCGTAAACGAGCACTTCCTCGCCCGCAGGCACGGCGCGCGCCGCCGCGCGCAGGAATTCGAGCGCGGCCTCGAGCTTGCGCGCCTCGGCGCGCAGGGCGGCCTCGAACACGAATGGCGGGAAGCCGGCCGCCTTGCGTTCGGCAAGCTGCGCTGCGGCGAAGCCGGCATAGTCATGGCGCGCGAGCGCCGCGAACAGCGGGTGATCCGGAAAGCGCGTCTGCACCAGCACTTCACCGGGTTGCTCGCGGCGGCCGGCGCGGCCCGACACCTGGACCAGCGTAGCGAACAGGCGTTCGGCGGCGCGGTAGTCGGTGGAGAACAGCGCACTGTCGGCGTTGAGGACGCAGACCAGCGTCAGATCCGGGAAATCGTGGCCCTTGGCGAGGAGCTGGGTACCGACCAGGATGTCGCCCTCGCCGCGCTGGATGCCCTCGAGCGTGCGCGCCAGTTCGTGGCGCCGGCGCGTACTGTCGCGGTCGATGCGCAGCACGCGCGCCTGCGCAAACACCGCGCCGAGCGTTTCCTCGACGCGCTGCGTGCCGCGCCCGATCGCGCGCAGGTCGACGTTGCCGCAGGTCGGACAGGCATGCGGAATGGGCGCCTCGTCGCCGCAATGGTGGCAACGCAGCCGCCGGTCGGCCGCGTGCAGGACCAGCCGCGCGCTGCAGCGCTCGCAGCCCGCCGCCCAGCCACAGGCCTCGCAGGCGAGCACCGGCGCGTAGCCGCGCCGGTTGATGAACACCAGGCTTTGTTCGCGGCGCGCGAGCCGCTGGCCGATCGCCTCGAACACGCATCGCGCGAGGCCGTGCTCGTGGGGCTCGGCGCGCAGGTCGACCGTGCGGATTTGCGGCATCCGTGAACCGGGCACCGCACGCTGTGGAATGGCGATGGCCTGGTAGCGTCCGGCGAGGCCGTTGTGCCAGGACTCGAGCGACGGCGTCGCGGTGCCGAGCACCACCGGGCAGGCGGCCAGCTTGGCGCGCGCCACCGCGGCGTCGCGCGCGGAGTAGCGCAGGCCATCGTGCTGCTTGAAGGACGTGTCGTGCTCTTCGTCGACCACCACCAGTCCGAGCCTGGGCAATGGCGCCAGCACTGCGAGGCGCGTGCCGAGCACGATGCCGGCGTCGCCGCGCGCGGCGCTGAGCCAGGCCGCAGTGCGCGGCAGCTCCTCGAGCCCGCTATGCAGAACCGCGATATGAGTTTGCGGAAACGCGTTGCGCACGCGCGCTTCGAGCTGCGGCGTGAGCCCGATCTCCGGAACCAGCACCAGCGCCTGCGCGCCGCGGGCAAGCACCTCGGCGATGAGTCGCAAGTAGACCTCGGTCTTGCCGCTGCCGGTGACGCCGTGCAGCAGAAAGGCATCGAAATGCCCGAGCCTCGAGCGCATCCGATCGACCGCATTTGCCTGCGCCTCGGTGAGCACATGTTCGGACACGAAACGCGTGCCCGACGGCGGCAGGGGATCGGCCTGGCGAATCTGCCGCGGCAGCGGCTTCAGGCTGCGCAAGCGCGGCGGCAGTGCGTGCACCAGGGTCTCGCCGAGCGGGCGCTGGTAGTACGACGCCAGAAACCGCATGAAATCGAGCCACGCGCACGAAAGCCGGGGCGCGTCGTGCAGCACGCGCGTGACGGACTTCAGCTTCTCGGCAGCGAGCGCGCTTTCGAGCCCCGTTTCAACCGCGATGCCTACACGCGAACGGGTGCCGAACGGCACCACGACGCGGTCGCCGCATTGCGCTTCGATGGCCTCCGGCAGCAAGTAATCGAACAGCGTCGCAAGCGGAACATCGAGGGCGACCCGCACCAGATTCATCGGCTGAGGGAGCGGCCACCAAAGCGCTTCATCTTCTCAAGTGCCTGCAATGACTTAGTCACTGAACCTCAAATCCAGCATTGGGATCGGCCGCGTAGCTGTTGCCGCGTAAGGGATTTCGTGGGCATGGAAAGCAGTTGTGGATAAATTTGTGGGTAAATCTTGACGAGATCCCGCCTTTATCCACAGAGGCTCGCCCCCGCAATCGGAGGCTTTTTCGGGTCATGTTTTTTCACTCGATTATTCAATAAGTTGGACACGAACCGTGCGGAAACGGGCTCGCGCAGGCGATTCACCTTGGCGAGCGACTCAGCTTGTGAATAGTTCAGGTCGACCCGGGTATTGCGGCGCGCGAAGCTGGCACGGCATGGCGCTGCGCACGGCTGTAAGTGCGCACTTCGTCCACCAGTGAAGCCACGGCCTCGGGGCTGGCGAGCGGCGTGATTCCATGCCCCAGGTTGAACACATGCCCGGGGAGCGCGCCGAACTGGTCGAGCACGCGGCGCGCTTCGGCGCGCACGCGCTCCGGCGGTGCGTAGAGCACCGCGGGATCGAGATTGCCCTGCAGCGCGACCCGCGCTCCCGCGCGGCGGCGGGCGTCGCCCGGGTCTACGGTCCAGTCCAGGCCGATCGCATCAAAACCGCTCGATGCCATGGCCTCGAGCCACTGGCCGCCACCCTTGGTGAACAGGATCGCCGGCACCTTGCGGCCGTCGCACTCGCGCCTCAGCTCGCGCAGCACGCGGCGCGCATAGGCGAGCGAGAATTCCTCGTAGCCGGCAGCGCTGAGATTGCCGCCCCAGGTATCGAACAGCATGACCGCCTGCGCGCCCGCCGCGATTTGCGCATTGAGGTAATGCGCTACGGCCTGCGCGTTGACCTCCAGGATGTGATGCAGCAGGTCGGGGCGTTGGTACAGCATCGTTTTCAACACCGGAAAATCCGAACTGCCGGATCCCTCGACCATGTAACAGGCGAGCGTGTAGGGACTGCCGGAGAAGCCGATCAGCGGCACCCTGCCGCCGAGGGCGCTGCGGATCTGCCGCACGGCCTCGAGCACGTAGCCGAGTTCGGCGCTCGGGTCCGGGGCGGCGAGCCGGCGGATGGCAGTCTCGTCGCGCAACGGGCGCTCGAAGCGCGGACCCTCGCCTGCGGCGAAAAAGAGTCCGAGCCCCATGGCGTCGGGCACCGTCAGAATGTCCGAAAACAGGATCGCGGCATCGAGCTGAAAGCGCTCCAGCGGCTGCAGCGTCACCTCGCAGGCGAGCGCCGGCGTCTTGGCGAGTGCGAGAAAGCTGCCGGCGCGCGCGCGCAGGGCGTTGTACTCCGGCAGGTAGCGTCCGGCCTGGCGCATCAGCCAGATCGGCGTGTACTCGGTCGGTTCGCGCGCAAGCGCGCGCAGCAGCGTGTCGTTGTAGAGCGGGCTCACGCCAGCAGTTTACCGGTGATGCAACGCCACTCGGCTGCGCTCACCGGCGTGATGGAAAGCCGATTGCCCGCTCGCAGCACCCACATCGCGGCGAGCGCACGCTGGCGGCGCAGCTCGGCCAGGCCGACGAGGCGCGTCTTGCGCAGGGCGCGCACGTCGACGTTCAGCCAGCGCGGCGCGGCGCGCAGGGACTTGGGGTCGTAGTACGGGCTCCTGCGATCGAATTGCGTCGCATCCGGGTAGCACGTCGATGCGACTTCAGCGACACCGGCGATGCCCGGCTCGGCGCAGCTCGAGTGAAAGTAGAGCACGCCGTCGCCGACGCGCATCGCGTCGCGCATGAAGTTGCGCGCCTGATAATTGCGCACGCCGCTCCACGGGACCGTAGCGCCGGGCGCAGCGAGCACGTCGTCGATCGAGCAGTCCTGCGGCTCCGATTTCATCAGCCAGCAATTCACCGTTTCGCTTTTCCCGAACGTTGGCGCCGCAATGCAGCAGGAACTGCTGCTTTGCGGCGCATCGTAGTACTTTTGAGGGGGAATGCCCCCCGCCGGTGCCGGTGGACCCGGCTCCCGAACCCCGCCAAACAGGGTGGTTGCTTGCCGGTCACATCAGGTTCGTCCGGCACGCCATGCGTGGGACGATCACAACAGTGACACCAGGATCCGCAACCTCAGGAAGCTATCGGTTCGGAAAAATAGGGTCCGTGTCGCGCACCGCAGGGGGCGGCAGAATTGTACCCTTAGAAAAGAGTCTCCTGGCTGGCGATTGCGGCATCGAGCTTCGACTCGATGGCGGCGATGCGGCGCTTCGCCTGGCCGAGATCGAATCCGGCTCCGAGCTTGGTCGCAAGCAGCTCGTGCGCCAGGTTGAGCGCCACCATCACCGCGATGCGCTCGGTGCCGGACACCTTGCCGGCCTTGCGCACATCGTTCATCTTGCCGTCGAGGTAGGCCACCGCCTGCAGCAGCGCCTCGCGCTCGCCGTCCTCGCAGGCGACCTTGTAGCTGCGGCCGAAGATGCTGACTTCGAGCGATTTGGCGCCGGTCGGCATGCGGACTTTCAGTCGGGCAGGCGGGCGATGAGTTGCTCGAGCCGCGCCTTGGCCGATTCGATGCGGTCGCTCAGGCGATGGCTTTCCTGCTGAGCGGCGGCGAGCTGCTGCCGCAGTTCCACATTCTCGCCTCGAAGCCGCTCGCACAGGCTGACGAACTGCGCCACCTTGGTTTCGAGCGATGCGAACTCGGCTTCCACGGTCGCACAATATCTTGCAAAACCGTCGCAAGGTCAAGAAATAGCGTCGGAATGTGAAAGTGTTTCCTGACCATGCTAGCGGCGCGCCCGGGCCTGGTCCAGGATCGCGCACAGGCGCTCGGCGCCGTCGAGGATGCGCGGGGTGTGGCGTTGCATCAGCTCCGGTGCGATGGCGTGCAGATTGCCGCGCGCGACCGCGGCGAGACCCGGAAATACGCTCCAATCATCGAGCCAGGCCGGGCGCCGGCTATCCAGGCCGCTGGCGACGATCACCTCGGGGTTTGCGCGCAGCACCGCCTCGCGGTCGATGGGCGGTGCAATCACCGGCAGCCCGGCGAACACGTTTTCGCCGCCGCAAAGGCGGATCACTTTGCTGATCAGGTGCGCGCCGTTGACGGTCATGAGCGGCCGGTCCCACACCTGATAGAACACGCGCACCGCAGGCTTGCCTGAATGAACGCGTTGCAGCTCGGCGGCGCGTTGGCGAAACGCTTGGGCCGCGGCATCGGCCGCCGCGCGCGTTCCGGCGAGTTCGCCCAAGGTCCGCAGCGTGCGCGCGATGTCGTCCAGCTCGCGCGGCTCGGAGCGGTAAACGGGAATGCCGAGAGCGGCGATGCGCTCGATCTGGCGGCGGCTGCCCGCGTTCGGCCAGGCGGCCACCAAATCCGGTTTCACGCGCAGGAGAGACTCCAGATTGATGCCGGCCTCGCTCCCGATCCGGGGGAGCTTGCTCGCCTGCTCCGGGTAGTCGCTGTGCTCGATGGCCGCGACCATGCGCTCGCCGGCGCCCGCGGCGTAAAGGAGTTCCGTGAGGTGCGGCGCGAGGCTCACCACCCTGCGCGCGGGCTGGCGCAGCGTCACGCGGTTGCCGTAGTCGTCGTTCACGCTCACCTGTGCCTGTGCGTTGGCCGTCATCGCGAGCACGTTGGCGATCAAGGCCAAGACGATCTGTCTGTGAAACACGTTTCCTCGCATTTGCTTGGTTTGCTGATCTTACGGATCTGGCGCGCCGCGCGAATGATGTCACACGGCGCGTGCTGTACTTAGACCTTGGTCGTACGACTTTCGAATGATTGCCAGCGGGGAGGTGGGCGTGAACAAATCGGCGGGGTCGTGGGACCGGGGAAGGACGGCGGGAGGACATGAAACTGCACGCAAGGCTTGCCAGATCCGTTTTCGCGTTCATGCTGGCGGCCCTGCCCTTGGGTACGGCCTTTGCGGCGGTGACGGTGACGCTCATTGCCCCAACGAACGGGGCGGTGTTTACCGCTGGCGCCAATATCACGCTCAGCGCCACGGCAAGCGCTACGCAAGGCTACACCGTGAGCAAGGTCGAGTTCTTCTAT
>Ga0156086_1173_pt1 | contig 21626 bp, 20 predicted proteins | sample RifCSPlowO2_02_FD_107739 | JGI IMG/M metagenome (GOLD analysis project Ga0156086, IMG submission 107739) | Betaproteobacteria bacterium RIFCSPLOWO2_02_FULL_68_150
GAACTATCTGCCCTGGAAATCGGGCTTGCGCTTTTCCGCAAACGCCCGCATGCCTTCCTTCTGGTCCTCCGTAGCGAAGAGCAGCTCGAAGGCTTTTCGCTCGAGGTTGAGCGCCGCATCGAGCGGGCAGTCCTGGCCGGTCAGAACGACCTCCTTGCACAGCATCACCGCAATCGGAGGCAGCTCGGCGATGCGCCTGGCCAGGGCAAGCGCGCGATCGAGAACGTCGGCGTCCGGCACCACTTCGCTGACCAGTCCCATTTCCAGCGCCTGCCGGGCGTCGACCATTTCGCCGGTCAGGAGCATCTTCATCGCCCTGAACTTGCCCACTGCCCGGACCAGGCGCTGCGTGCCGCCGCCGCCCGGAATCACGCCGACCCCGAGTTCCGGCTGGCCGAACCTGGCGCCTTCACCGGCAACGATGATGTCGGCATGCATGGCCAGCTCGCAGCCTCCCCCGAGCGCGAATCCGTTCACCGCCGCGATCACCGGCTTGGGACAATCGGCAATCGCCTTCCAGAGCCGGCGCACTCCCGTCTGCATCATTTCGCGAGCGCCGAGGGCGGCGACTTCCTTAAGATCGGCCCCGGCCGCAAAGGCCTTCGCGTCGCCGGTCAGCACGATGCAGCGGGTCGTGCTGTCCTCGCCGAAGTCGCGAAAATGCCCGGCAAGGGCCCCGCGCACGGCATTGTTCAAAGCATTTCTCGCCTCCGGACGGTTGAGACGCAGCAACACCACTGCTTGCGCCGCATGCTCGACCAGGACTGGCGACATGGGTCCCCCGTGTGGAAAAGACGCTATGGTATCGAAAATAGTACCATAGGGCCCTGGAACCCCCTGAAACGCGAGACGGCATGACTACATTGGTAACCGCGGCCAGCAAGCTGAGGAGCAGTCCCGGGTCGCTTTACTCGCATATCACCACGCTCCTGCGGCGGCGCATCCAGTCGGGGGAATGGCGGCAGGGTCAGAAAGTGCAGACGCTGGAGCAACTCGCGCGCGAATTCGGCGTCGCCCGCGTCACGGTGCGCCAGGCGATGGGAATCCTCGAGAGCGAAGGACTGATCTGGCGCAAGCAGGGCAAGGGGACCTTCGTCAAGGACGACATTCTGAGCGGCCCCTGGTTCTCGCTCCAGACCGAATGGTCGTCGCTCGTCAAGATGACCATGTTCGGCGATATCGCGGCCGAGCTGCGCAAGGTGCGGGAAAGCAGGAAGGCGCCGCCGCTGAGCGCCTCCGACGGCAAGCCGGCGAGCGCCTACCAGTACATGCAGCGCGTCCACAGCAAGAATGACGTCCCCTACGCGGTGATCCATATCTACCTGGACCGGCGCATCTATCTGAAGGCGCCGCGGGAGTTCTCGCAGCGCCCGGTGATCTCGATCCTGGAGACGATTCCGCGCGTCAGGATCGGGGCCGCGAGGCAGCAGCTGACCATCGGCACGGCCGACATCGACGCCGCCGAGCTGCTGCGCGTGCCTGTCAACGCGCCGGTGGCCCAGGTGCGGCGCATCATCCAGGACCAGAGTGGAACGGTCATTTACTACGGCGACCTGATCTACCGCGGCGACTTCGTCAAGCTGGACATCAACCTGAGGAAGTGAGCGCCCTTGGACTTCGCGCTGCCAGACGAGCACGACGCCATCGTTGACACCGTCCGGCGCATCGTCGCAGCCGAGATCAAGCCGCTGATCGGCGCCTACGAGGCGAGCGGCGAATTCCCGTACCCGATCATCCGCAAGATGGGCGCCGCCGGGCTCTTCGGCGCCGCGTTCCCGGAGGCGCTCGGCGGCACCGATGCCGGGTTCTTCGCGGTCGCGGCGATTGCGGAGGAACTCTCGCGCCTCGCTCCCGAGTTCGGCTACGCGATGAACCAGCAGGCCATGACCTGCCCCTTCACGATCTTCAACTGGGGCAGCGATGCGCAAATCGGGCGCTTCGTGCCCGATCTGATCGCCGGGCGGGCCATCGGGATGTTCGCGCTCAGCGAGCCGGGCGGCGGCTCCGACGCTGCGGGCGCAATGAAGACCACGGCGCGCCGCGCCGGCGACGCTTACCGCGTGAACGGCTCCAAACAGTGGATCACCTTCGCCGATGCCTGCGATAGCGGTCTGCTCTTCGCCCGGACCGACCCGGCGGCCGGGCATGCCGGAATCAGCGCCTTCGTCGTCAAGCCCAAGCACCGCCCCGGCTACACCGCCCATCCGATTGCCATGAGCGGCCTCTCGAACTGCCTGCGTTCCTGCGCGGTGTTCCTGGACGACTTCGAAGTGCCGGTGGAGGACCGCCTCGGCGCCGAAGGCGAAGGGTTCAAGATCGCGATGAACGCCCTCGAATACGGCCGGCTCACGGTGGCGGCGCGACTGACCGGACTCGCCCAGGCGTGCCTCGAGCATGCGGTCGCATACTCCAGGGAACGCCTCATCCGCGGCAGGCCGCTCGGCGAATACCAGATGATCCAGCAGCAGATCGCCGATATGACCGTCAACGTCCCGGCGGCGCGGGCGCTCACCTGGAAGGCCGCTTGGGCCATGGAGACCGGCCGCCCTGCGACGCGTGCCGCCGCGCAGGCAAAATACTTCGCCGGAAACGCCGCCCGGCACGCCGCCCAGGCGGTGTCCGACATTTACGCCGGCTACGCCCTCGCTGACGAATACCCCGTCAAGAAGATCGTGGCTTACGTCAACATGCTGACCGTGGGCGAAGGCACGCCGAACGTGCAGCGCATCCTGCTCGCCGAGGACGCGTTGGGCATCAAGGATGCGGATCGGCACCCGGTGCGCAACCGGGCCCGCAAGGCGCTCTAGCCGGCTCTATCCCGGTCGCTTGGTGAGGAAAGCGTGCATGCGGCTTTGCGCTTCGTCGCCCACGCGCACGCGCGCGAGCCACTTCGCCGTGTCCCGGCGCATCGGCTCGGTCACGGGGCCGGCGACCTGCTCGATCAGCTTCTTGCATTCCGCCACCGCGTGGGGGGCCGCGGCGACCAGCGCATCGACGATGCCTGCCACGATTGCATCGAGCCGCTCGGCGGGCGCAACCTCGTCGACCAGGCCGATGCGCTGCGCCTCGGCGGCATCGAACAGCTGGCCCGTCATGCCGTAGCGCCGCAACGCCCGGGCGCCGATGCTCGGCACGAGGTAAAGGGCAATGTTGGCCGGAATCAACCCGAGCTTCACCTCGGTGATGCCGAACTTCGCGTGCTCGGCGGCCACTGCGATATCGCAAGCTGAAATCAGCCCGACGCCGCCGGCGAGCGCCGCGCCGTGGACGCGTGCGAGCGTGGGCTTGGGACACGAGTAGATCCTGTAAAGCATCTCGGCGAGGCGGTTCGAGTCGGCGACGTTCTCCGCTTCCGAGTAGCCCAGCATCGCCTTCATCCAGTTGAGGTCCGCGCCGGCGCAAAAGCTCTTGCCGTTTGCGGCGAGCACGATCACGCGCACCCCCGGATCGGCTCCCAGCTCGGTGAATGCCCGGTCCAGACGAGCAATGAGATCGTCGTTGAACGCGTTGTGCACCGCCGGGCGGTTCAGCGTCACCGTCGCGACGCCGCGGACGTCTACCTGCGTAAGAAGGGTGGCTTCGGTCATTTGGCGCGCGCCTCGTCAGATTCCCATTTCATTGGCGATGATGAGCTTCTGGATCTGCGATGTTCCGGCTCCGATGGTGGCGAACAGGCAGTCTCGCAGATAGCGCTGGCTGTGATACTCCATCGCGTACGAGTAGCCCCCGAGCACCTGCATCATCTTGCGGCTGAGATCCACCACCAGCTCGGAGGCGAAAAGCTTCGCCATGGAGGCTTCCTTGCGGCAGGGCTTGTGCTCGTCCATCAGGTGGGCCGCCCGGTAGGTCAGGAGCGTCGCCGCGTCGATCTTCATCTGCATCTCGGCGAACAGATCCCGCGTCCATTCGAAGGAGCTGATCTTGCGTCCGAATTGGCTGCGGTTGCGAGCGAAGTCGATGGCGTAATCGAGCGCTTCCTGCGCCAGGCCGACCCAGCGTGCCGCCGCGCCGATCCGATCGAGCTCGAGACTGTGGGTCACCACCGCCCAGCCCTGGTTGAGGCCGGCGAGCATGTTCCCGGCCGGCACCTGGACGTCATCGAAAAACACCTCGCAGTACGCGTTCGCCTTCATGCCGAGCTTGTTGATCTTCTTGATGCTCAACCCCCTCGACTTGGAATCGACGATGAAAGCCGTGATGCCCTGGCGCTTTGGCGCCTCGCGGTCGGTCCGGGTCGAGACCAGCATGTAGTCGCTGATGTCAGCCGCGGAAATGAAGATTTTCTGGCCGTTGAGGCGAAAACCTTCGCCCGACGAGACCGCGGCCAAGGAAATGGAAGCCGCATCGGAGCCGGCGTTCGGCTCGGTAAACGCGATCGAGAAGTTGATCTTCCCCTGTGCGAGCGGCGGCAGAAAGCGCTCTTTCTGCGCCGGCGTGCCGAGATCGAGGATCGCCATGCCGGCCGCCACGATCGAAACCTGGAAGGTCATCTGCAGCGGCAAGAGGCGCTTGCTCAATTCCTCCTGGAAGATGGCTGAGCTCACGCAACCCATGCCCGACCCGCCGTACTCTACGGGAAGCGGGATGCCGAGAAAACCCAGCTCGGCCAGTTTCGCATAGAGCTCGTGCGGGTAGTAGGCCTCCTCGTCCATCTTCCGGAAAAGCTCGTCGGAGCATTCACGACTGGTGAAGCGGATTACCGATTCGCGCAGCATTTGCTGCTCCGGCGTGAAATCCAGATCCATGACGATTCATCCCGATAGTGGGCACGCGCGTGAAGCCGTGCGCGCAGAAAGCGGCATTTACGAAGGGTTGATCTCCTGAGGCGCGGTCGCGGCATCAGGCGCTCGCAGCGCCCGGTACCACAGCATCGCCGCCAGCGCCGCGAAAACGGCGAAGCCGGCGAGATCCGCGATCCACGATGGATAGAACAGCAGGATCCCTGCGAGCACCAGAGCAATCCGTTCCACCAGGCGCACCCGCGTGAAGAGCCAGCCGCCGACCCCCGCGCCGATGGCAACCACTGCCACCAGGGCGGTCAGGTTGGTCCAGAGGATGTTCGGCCAGGGCCCCTCCAGGAGGAGTCCCACTCCATCCGGGTTCATGGTGAACATGAACGGAACCACGAAGCAGGGAAGGGTGTAAAGCCAGGTGATCATGGTGGTCCGCCAAGGATTGCCGCCAGTGAGGGCCGCTGCTGCCATCGGCGCCAGAGCGACTGGAGGAGAGACCTCCGAAAGCAGGGCGTAATAGAACACGAACATGTGGGCGGCCACGTCGGGAACGCCCAGCTTCGTCATCGCGGGAACCGTGATGACGGCGGCGACCACGTAAGATGCCGTAATGGGCATCGCCAGCCCGATCACCATCAGGATCGCGGCCGTGAGCAGCAGGGTAAGGAAGAGGTTGCCGCCGGCCAGGCTGATGATGATGTCGGAGAACTTGAACCCCAGACCCGTGAGGTTCACGGCGCCCACCAGCATGCCCGCCGCAGCGAGGGTTGCCGCCACCGGCAATACTTCCCGGCCGGTCTGATAAAGCGAGGCAATCAGTCGGTCCAGTGTGAGCCGGGTATCGCGCCGCAGGTACGAGAAGACTGCCGCAGCAAGGATGGTCCAAAGCATCGCGTAGGCCGCAGAAAAGCCTACCACCATCAGAATGACAACCACGAACAGCGATGAGAGGTGGAACCAGTACCGCTTCATCAGGTTCCAAGCGGTGTCCGGCGGCGTGTATTCGATGTGCACGCCCGCGATCTGCTGCCGGCGGGAGTCCGCCTCGATCATCACGAAGATCGCAAGGTAGTACAGCAGCGTGGGCATGAGAGCCATCTTGATGACCGTCAGGTACGGCACGTTCAGCATCTCGGCAATGAGGAACGAGGCGGCGCCCATGACAGGCGGCGAGAGCACGGCGCCGATGCCGCCTGCGGCAAAGAGCGCCCCTGCCCGGTCGGCGCTGTAGCCGGCCTTCTGCAGCATCGGGTAGGCGATGGACCCTACAGTCAGGGTGGTTGCCGTGCCGCTCCCCGAGGGGCCGCCCAGCAGGAAGGAAGCCAGAATGACGGACCGCGTGACGCCTACCGTGGTCTTCCCCTTGGTCAGGGCGAAGGAGAAGTCCAGGAAGAATTTCCCGGCACCCGTCTGCTCGAGGATCGCACCGTACACGACAAACAGGGTGATCAGCGACACCGACACGTCGAGCGGTACGCCGAAGATCCCGTCCTGCGTGATGAACTCGTGGCCGATCAGTCGCACCAGGCTGTAGCCTCGGTGGCCCCACGGCGCAGGCAGCAGGTCGCCGAAGAGGGCGTAGGCGAGCGCCGCGACGATCACCAGCACCAAGGGCCACCCTATAGTGCGGCGGCAGGCTTCCAGGATAAGAAGCATCACTGCTCCACCGAAGAAGATATCCCACTGCGTCGGGATGACGGCCCGGTTTACAAAATCCTCCAGGTCAAAATTGACGTACGTGAAGGCCACGATGGCCACCGCTATGAAGGTCCAGTCGACTATCGTCGGCCGAAGCTTCATCCGGTGCCTGGCGGGGAAGAGCCAAAAGACGCCCGTCAACACGAGACCCAGATGGACCATCCGGAACGTGTACGACTGCACCAGGTAGACCGTGCCGTACAGGGTCCATAGCGCGATCAGGACACAGATGGCCTGGAACGCGCGGTAATGCCAACCGCGCAAGGCTCGGATCGGCGTCTCGCTCGGGACAGGCTCAGGGACGGACACGCTATCCCTGGCCCGGCTGCGACTTGCTGTGAGCGGTCGGCACGAAGCGCTACTTCAGAAGTCCCCTTTCCTTGAAATAGCGGGCCGCGCCGGGATGCAGCGCCACCGGCGTGTTCGGCGCGGTTTCCGGCTTGATGTTCTTCGCCTCCGAGTGAACCTTCGCCAGTTCGTCCAGATTCTCGACGAGGATCTTGGTGATCTGGTAGACGAGATCCTCCGGCAGGTCCGGGCGGATGAACCAGCAATTGCCGCCCGCGGCCATGGGTACATCCGCGCTTTGGCCCTTGTAAATGCCCTTGGGCAGCGTGAGCGGGAAATAGACGCCCTTGCCCCAGTCCCGCTCCAGACCGCCGACCGCAACCGCCGTGTTGAGGAACTTTATGGTGGCGCCCGGGCTATTGGCGATGTCTTCCCATGCGGGCTGCTTCTGCCCCGCAGTGTGCAGCAGCGCATCGATGCGGCGATCCTTCAGCGCCTCCGCGGCCTGCTGCGGCGGAAGCCGCTCCCGCTTGATCTCGCCCACCTTGATGCCGACCGCCGCCATCAGGTTGAGGGCATCGAGTTCGCTGCCGCTGCCCGGGTTGGACGTGGAGACGCGCTTGCCCCTCAGGTCGGCAAGATTGTTGATTCCCGAGCTTTCCAGCGTCACGGCCCAGAGGAACTGCGGGTAGATGTTGGCCAGGCCGGCGACCGGGTACTTGACCCCCTTGAAGGGACCTTCACCCTTGGTTCCCTGGACAACGGCGATGCTGGTGGAGAACCCGATGTCGGCTTGCTTCGTACCCACGAGGCGGACGTTGTCCACCGATGCGTTGGTCGTCTCTGCGGTGACGTCGATACCGCCCAGTTTCTCCCGCAGGAGCTTCGCCATGCCGCCGCCCAGCACATTGTAGATTCCGCCGATGGCGCCGGTTGCGATGCTGATTCGCTCGATCTTGGCTGCCGCCGGTTTCGAGCGGTCCTGGGCCGACGAATTGCCGCCATAGGCGGAGGCCAGGGCGAAAATCAGCGCGATGGCCGCGGTCGTGATGGGTTTGCGTTTCATGTCTGTCTCCTCCTTGTTTGCATGGTACCTCAGGGAAAACCCTAGATCGGGCGGAACTTCGGCACCGCGGCCGCGTCGCTGATCGGCTCGAAATGCGCCTGGACTCGCATGCCGATGCGCACCTTCTCGGGCGGGCAGTCGGTGAGCTGTCCGTACATCCTGGGACCGTCGTCCAGTTCGATGATGCACATCACCACCGGCAGATCGCTCTTCCACGCGGGGTCGTTCATCATCACCGTGTACGCGGTACTGTGCGAGTAAACCGTGCCCTGCGGTTTCACCTCGACCCAGTCCAGGCCGAGATGGCCGCACTCGATGCACCAGGGCTTCGGCAGGAAGTCGAGCGTGCCGCAGCGGCCGCATTTCTGCATGACGAGCTTGCCCGCCTTGGCCGCGGTCCAGAAAGGGCGCGTGAGATCGGTGATCGCCGGGAGCGGTTTTCCCTGGGGCATCTGTGCCATGGCCTATTTCTCCGATCCGAGTATCAACGTAATGCAGCTTCTGGCGTTGCGCGCGTAGGGGATCCCGCCGAAACCGGAGACCGCGGCGATGCTGGCGTCCTTCACCTGCCTCGGTCCCGCTTCGCCCCGCAACTGTGCGGCCGCCTCCACGATCGGCATGAAGCCTCCGATCGCACCTCCGGGCTGGCCGCCGGACAACTGGCCGCCGTCGGTCGAGATCGGGAAGTCGCCCTTGAACGTGAGGTCGCGCTCCGCCACGAACTTCCCGCCCTCGCCCTTCTTGCAGAACCCGTAATCCTCCATCTGCATCAGCACGATCATCGGGTAGTCGTCATAGGGCTCGAAGACATCGATGTCGTGATGCTGCACGCCCGCCATCCTGAATGCTTCCGGCGCCGCCTGGACAAAACCGGTCACGGTGATGTCGGGGCGCGTGCGGGATCCGCTGTAATAGTTGCTCACCTCGCCGCAACCGAGCAGGTACGCCGGCTTGTCGGTGATCGTCTTCGCCGTCTCGGCCGACGCCACGATGTACGCGAGGCCGCCGTTGACCATGGGGACGCAGTCGAGCAGCCGCACCGGGTCGGAAAGAATGCGCGAATTCATATAAGCCTCGAGCGTGAACGGCTCGCGATAGATCGCGCCGGGATTGAGCGAGGCGTGATAGCGCGTGGTGACGGCGATCTTGCCCAGGTGCTCGCGCTTCATCGGATACTGGTGCGCGTAGCGCGTCTGAACCAGGCCGAACTGATTGTTGGCCCCCATGACGCCGAACGGCCCCTGGAACTCCCAGAAGATACCGCGCGTGCGCTCGGGAGAAAGCGGCAACCCCGGCGCGATGGATGGAATGCTCAGAGGCGTGTCCGCGCCCACCACCAGCGCCCGGTCGATGATGCCGGCGTGGATCATCGCGGCCGCCCGGATCAACATCGCCGACGCCGAAGCGCCTCCCTGGTCGCCGCGAATGAGGGCCCGGGGACTGATGCCCAGCAGCTCGGCAACGGCGGCCGACCAGTTGACCGTGTGGCTCGCCTCGGCGTGCGAAACGCCGAGGCCCTGGCCGTCGAAATCCCGCTTCGACATACCGGCCTTCTCGAGCGCCAGCGCCGCGGCCCCGGCGATGTACTGATCGACCGTCAGGATGCGCTCGCCCGGTTTCGCCCTGCTGTAGGGGGTTCTGCCATAGCCGACAATCGCGACTTCGCCACGCAGGGAATTCGTCATGCGCTCTCTTTTCCTGGAATCATGAGCCAGTCGACGGCGACGCTGCCGTCCGCGCCCGCCATGACGGGGTTGAGGTCCAGCTCGCCAAGCTTCGGACCGGCCGCCGCGGCGAGCCTCGAGACATTCACCAGCAGTTCGCACAGCGCGGCTCGATCGACCGGCGGCCTGCCGCGCACGCCTTGCAGCACCTGCGCTGCTTTGAGGCTGGAGAGCATCGTGTCGGCTTCTGAGACCGTCAGCGGCGCCGCGCCAAATGCCACATCCTTCATCACCTCGACGAGGACGCCGCCGAAGCCCACCATCACCACCGGGCCGAACGCCCTGTCCTGCTGCACGCCGATCACCATCTCGACGCCGCGCTCGAGCATCTTCTGCACCATCACGCCGTCGATGCGGGCCGCGCCGTGCCGCTTGCGCGCCGAGCTTACGATTTGCTCGAATCCGGCCCGCAACGCCGTTTCGTCGGCAACGCCGAGCAGCACGCCCCCGGCTTCGGTCTTGTGCGCGATGTCGCGCGATTCGATCTTCAGGGCGACCGGATAACCGAGCCGGCGCGCGGCCGCGGCGGCCGCTTCGACATCGCTTGCCAGTTCGAAAGGCGCGAGCGCTACCCCCGCGCTCCTCAGGACGGCGGCGGCGGGCACACTCGACATTGCGCCGCATTCCGCAGGCAGCCGCAGTCCAGGCGGCTGCGCTGCGGCCGCCTCCCGCGCGGGAGCATCGGCCAGCCAGCGCCCTCGCGCACGGGCATAGCGGACCAGTGCCGCGAGGGCACTCACCGCTTGAGCGGCTCCGCGCGCGACGCATATCCCCCGCTCCCGGAGCACCGTGAGCGCGGCCTGGGGCGGGGCGAGCCAGCTTACGACAAACGTCTTTGCGCTGGAGGCGCTGATATCCGCGATGATGTCGACCATCAGGTCTGCGTACTTGTCCATCAGACGCACCCACAGCAATCCGATGTCCACGGCCGGATCGGCCAGCACCTGCTTCATCGTGCGCCGGATGCGCTCCGGTTCGGCGAGCGACAGGCCCGTAAGATCGACCGGATTGGCCACGGCGGCGTACGCCGGCAGGATCTGCTTGAGGCTGGCCTGGGTCTTGCCGTCGAGCAGCGGCACGCGCAAGCCGAGCGCTTCCGCGCGATCGCAGGCGAGCACGCCGGCGCCCCCCGACTGGCTCACGATGCCGAGATTCGCTCCCTGCGGCAGGCGGCAGTGCGCGAACATTTCGACGAAGTCGATCATCTGTTCCTCGTCATCGGCCCGGATGACGCCCTTCTGGCGCAGCACCCCGTCCAGCACGGCATCCGCCCCGGCGAGAGCGCCGGTGTGTGAAGCGGCGGCGCGAGCGCCGGCGTCGCTGCGGCCGACCTTGGTGAGGATCATCGGTTTGCCGAGGGCCATGGCGCGTTCGGCCACGGCGAGCAGTTTGCGACCGTCGCGAACCCCTTCCACGTAGCCGGCGATGACGCGGATGCGCGGATCTTCCACGATAAAACCGAATGCGTCCGCGACGTCGATGTCGGCTTCGTTCCCGGTGTTGACGTAGTAGCCCAGACCGAGCCGGCGCTCGCGCGCGAGGACGGCGATGGCAGTGCCGAACGCGCCCGACTGGCTGACGAAGCCGATCGGCCCCGCGGCAACCGGTCCTTCGAGATATTCGCTGAAGCTTGCCGTCACCGCATCGAAGGCGTTCAGAATGCCGACGGCGTTGGGACCGCAGAAACGTACGCCACCGGCGCGCGCGATCCTCACCAGCTCGCGCTGGGCAGCCGCGCCCTCCTCGCCCATTTCGGCGAAGCCCGAGCTGAAGATCACCGCCGCCGGCACACGCTTGGCGACGAGCTGGCGCATGCTCTCGATCACGCGCTCTGCCGGGACGGCGACGACGGCAAGATCTACCGTGCCGGGAATGGCCCGCACATCCGGATAGCAGCGCAGCCCGGCGATCTCCTCCTGGTTCGGATTGACCGGGTACAGCCGCCCCGGGTAGCCCTTCTCGAGAAAATACTTGAGCGGTCGGCCGCTGATCCGGTTCAGGTCGCTGGAGCAGCCCAGGATCGCAACCGACTCGGGCTGCAGCAGCGCTTTCATTGCGCCGTCGATGCTCCCGCTTGCTGCTGCGCTGCCGCGCTGCGTCGCTCGCACTGAGCTTGCCTCTATATCATCCTATAAACCATACTATCTGTTCACCAGCCGACTTGCAACTGCGCGCGCGAGGCGAGCGCGCTCACGCGCTCAGGGGGCGAGCGGCGCCACCTCGACGCGCGCGTCGTTGAAGCACGCGCCCCCGGCGATGTCGGCATGGTGCGCGGGACACAGGGCGGACACCGTCTGGCCGTTGTCGCTCGTCGCCAGCCACGCGCCCTTCAACGTGCACACGACGCCCTGCGGCACGGCCTCCGTCACGACGAGCGACAGGTGAATCTCGCCGAGATCGTTCCAGACGCGCACGCGCTGGCCGCTGCGCAGTGCGCGCGTCTGCGCGTCGACGGGGTGCATCTCGAGCACGGGCTCCTCGCCGCTGTGCAACCCGCCGAAGGTCGACGTGATGCGCCGGTCCGATGCCGGCGAGAGCAGCGCCAGCGGATAGACCGACTCGACCGGCCGGAACGATGGCAGTTTCGCCCCGTACTTCTGCTCCAGCCCGGCGGAGGCGAGTTCCACCTTGCCCGAAGGCGTCTTCGGAAAGACGTTTCTGAAGAGCATCGCGTCCTCGCCGCCTACCGTCATCGCCATTGCGCGATCGGTCGGCACGCTGCTCGGGCGCATGGCCAGCCGCGCATCGGCGCCATCGAGCGCGTCGTCCATCAACTCGGCGTCGGTCGCGCCAAACGCCGCATCGGTGAAGCCGAAGCGCGCCGCGAGTCGCCGGAAAATTTCGCTATTCGGCAGCGCCTCGCCCTGGGGCGCGATCACGGGCTCGGCCCGCTGCAGCCAATGGTGGCCGTACGCCGTGTACAGGTCGGCGTGCTCGAAGTGGCTGCAGGCCGGCAACACCACGTCGGCCCACGCGAGGCTGTCCGTCATCACCAGGTCGCAACCGACCACGAACAGATCCTCGCGCGCGAGCCCCTTGCGCAGCCGATTCTGATCCGGGTGCACGATGAGCGGATTGTGGTTGTAGATGACGAGCGCCTCGATCGGCGGCTCGAGCGCGGGATCGGTGAGGTGACGCCCGACGTCGATGATGTTGAGGGTGCGCGTATCCGCAGGGATGAAGTCGGTTCGCGCCAGGCGTGCGGGTGTCTTCGGGAAGGCATGCGGCGCGCCGTTGATCAACCCGCCGCCGGGCACGCCGAATTTCCCCGCCAGCGCAGGCAGCGCGAAGACGGCGCGGATGCCGCTGCCGCCGTTGCGATTGCGCTCGAGGCCGTTGCCTACGCTGATCGCCGCTGGCGAGAGGCTCTGATACCAGCGGGCGAAGGCAAGCAGGTCTGAAGGCGATACCCCGGTGACGCTTGCGGCGCGCTCGATCGTCCATTCGCGCGCCAGCGCCATGAATTCGCCGAACCCGGCGACATGGCGTTCGATGAACGCGAGGTCGAGCCCCCCCTGGCGCTCGAGCTCCGCGGCTACGGCCCACGCCAGCACCACGTCGGTCCCGGGCTGCAGCGCCAGATGCAGATCTGCCTGTCGCGCAATCACCGTTCGCCGCGGATCCACCACCACCAGCTTTGCGCCGCGCTTGCGCGCCCGCTTGAAGACGGGCATCAGGTGCAGGTTCGACCAGGTGACATTGTTGCCCCAGGCGACGATCAGGCGCGCGTGCTCGGCCTGCTCCGGCCGAATGCCCGGCACCGGGCCGAACGTTGCCGACCAGGCGTCGCTGCGGATGCCGCCACACAGCGGCCGCCGGTCGAGCAGGCTCGCGCCCAGACGGTGGAAGAAGCGCAGGTCCATCGAGCCGCCCGCGAGCATGCCGTGCGGACCGGCGTAGTTCAGCGGCAGGATCGCCTGCGGCCCGTGCCGGGCGATGATCGCCTGGAAGCGCGCATGGATCTGCTCGAGCGCATCCTCCCAGGAGATCGGCTCGAAGCGGCCCTCGCCCTTCCTGCCGGCGCGACGCAGCGGCGTGCGCAGGCGTCCCGGCCCGTGCACGAAGGCCGGATACGATGCCGGCACCTTGGCGCAGAGCACGCCTCGGGTGTAAGGGTTCGCGTGCGACCCTCGCACGGCGACGACGCGTCCTGCGTCCACGGTGACGCTGAGGCTGCAGGTGTCCGGGCAGTCCAGAGGGCAAACCGATGGCAGCGTGGCGCTCATGAGCGTCATGTTACCTCGCCGGTTCCCGGCGCCGTCTACCCGCGGTTGCTGCCGGAAGTCGCTTGATTGCCTGCTATAAACTCGGCATCGAAGCGCGCGCCGGCACCCCCGGGGCGCTGCGCGCGCAGCTCGAGGCCGACATCGAGAAGTGGCGGCGCGTGATCGAGCATGCCAATATTCCGCAGCAGGGTTGACTGCAACGGGCTCATGAGCACGCCAAGCACGCAGGTCGCGATCATCGGCGGCGGCCCCGCCGGGCTGCTCTTGTCGCAGCTGCTGCACCAGGCGGGAATCGAGAGCGTCGTGCTCGAGAGCCGCAGCCGGGCCTACGTGCTCGGCCGCATTCGTGCCGGCGTCCTCGAGCAGGGCTCGGTCGAAGTGCTGCGCGCGGCGGGCCTCGGCGAGCGCATGGACCGCGAGGGCCATCCGCATGACGGCGCCGCAATCGTCTGGGCGGGGCGCCACAACTACTTCATCGATTGCTGGAAGTACGTCGGCAAGCGCTTCACGACCTACGGCCAGACCAACCTCCAGGAAGACCTGTTCGCGGCCGCCGACCGCCGCAACGCGCAGGTGCTGGACGAGGCGCTGGAAGTGATGCCGATGGACGTGACGAGCGCCAGGCCCTGCGTCACGTTCCGGCACGCGGGCCGCAGCCAGCGCCTGGATTGCGATTTCATCGCGGGCTGCGACGGTTATCACGGCGTGAGCCGCAGCGTCATGCCCGCTGCCGTGCTGAAGGTTTTCGAGAAGGTGTATCCGTTCGGCTGGCTCGGCATCCTGTCCGAGACCCCACCGCTGCCCAATCTCACGTACGCCAACCACCCGCGCGGCTTTGCGCTCGCCTCGATGCGCAACCCGATGCTGAGCCGCTACTACGTGCAGGTGTCGCTCGAAGAGCGCATCGAAGACTGGCCGGACGAGCGCTTCTGGGAGGAACTCAAGGCGCGCTATCCGGAAGAGCTCGCCCGCGCCATCGTCACCGGACCCTCGATCGAGAAATCGATCGCGCCGCTCCGCAGCTTCGTCGCCGAGCCGATGCGCCACGGGCGCCTGTTCCTTGCCGGCGACGCCGCGCACATCGTGCCGCCGACCGGCGCCAAGGGGCTCAATCTTGCGATCTCGGACGTGTATTACCTGGCGCGCGCGCTGACGAGCTACTACCGCGACGGCTCGAGCACCTACCTCGACAGCTACAGCGCCATGGCGCTGCGCCGCGTGTGGGGCGCGGTGCGCTTCTCCTGGTGGCTGACCGGGCTGCTGCACCGCTTCCCCGGCATGAGCGACTTCGAGCAGCGCGCGCAGGAATGCGAGCTCGACTACCTGGCGCGCTCGCAGCACGCGCAAGCGAGCGTCGCCGAGCAGTACGCGGGGATGCCTTTCGAATGAGCGACAATAGCGCCCTTTCTTGAAGTTTCGCGCTCACGGCGTTCCCGGGCATGACCACCCATATCGCTGGCATCTCGTCGATGGCGACGCGCCAGATGCTCGCCGAGTTGACGGGCGCGTACCGGCAGCGCACCGAAGTGGTGGTCGCGTTCGAGTCGGTGGGAGGCGTGGATGCGGCGAGACGGGTGCAGGCCGGTGAGGCGTTCGACGTGGTGGTGCTCGCCGCCGATGCCATCGATAAGCTCGTCGCCGCCGGACGCGTGGTCGCCGACAGCAAGGCCGACCTGGTGCACTCGGGCGTGGCGATCGCAGTGCGCGCCGGCGCGCCGCGGCCGGACATCGGTTCGGAGGATGCGTTGCGGCGCGCGGTGCTGTCCGCGCGCACGCTCGGCTATTCCACCGGGCCGAGCGGCGTCGCGCTGGCGAAGCTGTTCGAGCGCTGGGGCATCGCCAGCACCGTGCGTGAGCGCATCGTGCAGGCGCCAGCCGGCATGCCGGTCGGCCAGCTGGTGGCGAACGGCGAGGTCGAACTCGGCTTGCAGCAGCTCAGCGAATTGATGCACCTGGAAGGCATCGACGTGCTCGGCCCGATGCCGCCCGGCATCGAGATCGTCACCACCTTCTCGGCCGGCCTGTGCGCCACCTCGACCCAGCCTGAGGCGGTGCGCACATTTCTCGCTTTCATGCGTTCGCCTGCCGCCGTGGAGGCCAAGCGGCGCCACGGCATGGAGCCGGCATGACCACCCCATGCAGAGCACCGGGAGCTCATCGATGATCATCGACTGCCACGGCCACTACACCACCGCGCCCAAAGCGCTGGAGGACTGGCGCAACGCGCAGATCGCCGGTCTGAAGGATCGCGCGAAAGCCCCGAGGGTCTCGGAGCTGCGGATCAGCGACGACGAACTGCGCGAATCGATCGAGAAGAACCAGCTGCGGCAGATGAAGGAGCGCGGCCACGACCTCACGGTCTTCTCGCCGCGCGCGAGCTTCATGGCGCACCACATCGGCGATTTCGGCACCAGCTCGACCTGGGCCGCGATCTGCAACCAGCTGTGCTACCGCGTCGCGAAGCTTTTTCCGGAAAACTTCATCGGCGCGGCGATGCTGCCGCAGTCGCCGGGCGTCGATCCGAAGACCTGCATTCCCGAGCTCGAGCGCTGCGTGCGCGAATACGGTTGCGTAGCGATCAACCTCAATCCCGATCCTTCGGGCGGGCACTGGAAGGAGCCGCCGCTCTCCGACCGCCACTGGTACCCGATCTACGAGAAGATGGTCGAGTACGACATCCCCGCCATGATCCATGTCAGCACGAGTTGCAACGCCTGCTTTCACACCACCGGCGCGCATTACCTCAACGCCGACACGACCGCCTTCATGCAGTGCCTCACGGCGGACCTGTTCAAGGATTTTCCCGCGCTGCGCTTCGTCATCCCGCACGGCGGCGGCGCGGTGCCCTACCATTGGGGGCGCTTTCGCGGCCTGGCGCAGGAACTGAAGCGGCCGCTCCTCAAGGACCACCTCCTGAACAACATCTGGTTCGACACCTGCGTCTACCACCAGCCGGGCATCGACCTGCTGGCGCGCGTGATTCCCGCGGACAACATCCTGTTCGCGTCCGAGATGTTCGGCGCGGTGAAGGGCGTCGATCCGGAGACAGGGTTCAACTATGACGACACGCGGCGCTACGTCGAGGCCACCGCGAACCTCACTTCGGCAGAGCGCCGCAAGGTCTTCGAAGGCAACGCGCGCCGCGTCTATCCACGGCTCGACCGAGCGCTGAAGGCGCGCGGCCTGTGAATCCGGACCCCCTGAAAGGAAAGGTTCCATGAGCTCGATTGCAGTGCGCCATATCCAGCGCCCCGAGGCAGGGGTCGTCGCCGCGCTTTCGCGGTTCGGAGTCGCCACCCTGCACGAAGCGCAGGGCCGCTCCGGCCTCATGGACACCGACATCCGGCCGATCTACACGGGCGCCTCGCTATGCGGACCGGCGCTCACCGTTTTGACGCATCCGGGCGACAACTGGATGCTGCACGTGGCCGCCGAGCTGCTGCAACCCGGCGACGTGCTCGTCATCGCCTGCAGCGCGCCCAATGGGGACGGCATGTTCGGCGAGCTGCTGGCGACGTCCTACAGGGCGCGTGGCGCCAAAGGGCTGGTGAGCGATACCGGGGTGCGCGACGTGAAGGAAATCTCGGCCATGGGCTTCCCGGTATTCTCGCGCCACATCTCGGCCAAAGGTACCGTCAAAGCGACCGTAGGCGCGGTCAACGTGCCGGTGGTATGCGCAGGGATGCTCGTCAATCCGGGGGACGTCGTGGCTGCGGACGACGATGGCGTGGTGGTGATCCCGCGCGGCAAGGCTGCCGAAGTGGCCAAGGCCGCGCAGGCGCGCGAAGACAAGGAAGCCGCGACGCGCAAGCGCCTCGCCGCGGGAGAACTGGGCCTCGATGTCTATGGGATGCGCGAGGCGCTCGCCAAGGCGGGGCTGAAGTACGTCGAGTGATGGCCGGGCTCGTACTCGATATGCATTCCGCCGCGATCGATCATCCGCGCTACCGTTTTGGGGTTCATATAATCTCCGGTTTTTTTGGCTGGATCGCGGCGCGATCCAGCCAAAAAAACCGGAGACCGGGGAAATTCAAATTCGCACCGCTGCCTGCTTCCGAGCGCTGAAAATCCATGGACCCCGACTGGCTTCCGTTTCACCCCAACCCCTCCAGGCCCGCATTCCGTGCGCCGGCGGGCGCTGTGGATGCACATTGCCATGTGTTCGGCCCGCAAGCGCGGTTTCCCTTCGCACCCGAGCGCAAGTACACGCCTTGCGACGCATCGAAGGAGCAGCTGTTCGCGCTGCGCGATCTGCTCGGCTTCGAGCGCAACGTGATCGTGCAGGCGACCTGCCATGGCAACGACAACCGTGCGCTGCTGGATGCGCTGCAGCACTCGAACGGCAAGGCCCGCGGCGTCGCTTCGGTGGCGCGCGACGTGAGCGATGCCGCGCTCGAGGCGATGCACGCCGCGGGCGTGCGCGGCACGCGCTTCAATTTCGTGCGGCGGCTGGTGGAGTTCACCCCGCGCGAAATGCTCGCCGAAATCGCGCAGCGCATCGCGCCGCTCGGCTGGCACGTGGTGGTGTATTTCGAGGCGCAGGACCTGCCCGGGCTGTGGGATTTCTTCACCGCGCTGCCGACCGTCGTGGTGGTGGACCACCTGGGACGCCCGGACGTGCGCAAGCCCGTGGACGGCCCAGAATTCGAACGCTTCGTGAAGCTGCTTGGCGAGCACCCGAACATCTGGTCCAAGGTGAGCTGCCCGGAGCGGCTGTCGGCGAGCGGCCCGCCGGCGCTCGAGGGCGAACGCAACGCCTACCGCGACGTCGTGCCCTTCGCGCGCCGCATCGTGGAGGCCTTCCCGGAGCGCGTGCTGTGGGGCACCGACTGGCCGCACCCGAACCTGAAGAGCCACATGCCCGACGACGGCCTGCTCGCCGACTTCATTCCGCACATCGCGCCTGCGCCCGAACTGCAGCGCAAGCTCCTGGTGGACAACCCGATGCACCTGTACTGGCCCGAAGAAGCGAAGTAGGAGACTGCAATGGCCCTCGACAAACCCTACCGCGATGTCCCCGGCACGACGATCTTCGATGCCGAGGAGTCGCGCAAAGGCTACTGGCTGAACCAGTTCTGCATGTCGCTGATGAAAGCCGCGAACCGCGAGCGCTTCAAGGCCGGCGAGCGCGCCTATCTCGACGAGTGGCCGATGACCGAGGCGCAGAAGCAGGCGGTGCTGGCGCGCGATCTGAACCGCTGCATCGCGCTCGGCGGCAACATCTACTTCCTCGCGAAAATCGGCGCCACCGACGGCAAGAGCTTTCAGCAGATGGCGGGCAGCATGACCGGCCTGAGCGAGGAGGAATACCGCCGCATGATGGTCGGCGGCGGCCGCCCGATCGAGGGCAACCGCTATCGGCACGAATGGGAGAAGAAGTGATGGCCCGCATCACCGCCAGCGTCTACACCTCGCACGTGCCGGCGATCGGCGCCGCGCTCGACCACGGCAGGACGCACGAACCCTATTGGCAGAAGGTTTTCAGCGGCTACGAATTCTCCAGGCATTGGATGCGGGAGAACCCGCCCGACGTGATCTTCCTCGTCTACAACGACCACGCCAACGCGTTCAGCCTGGAGATCATCCCGACCTTCGCGATCGGCACGGCCGCGGAGTTCGCCGTTGCGGATGAAGGCTGGGGCCCGCGCCCGGTGCCGAAGGTGATCGGCCATCCGGAGCTCGCCGCGCATATCGCGCAGTCGGTGATCCAGGACGATTTCGACCTCACGATCGTCAACAAGATGGACGTCGACCACGGCCTCACCGTTCCGCTGTCGCTCCTGTGCGGCCAGCCGCAGGCCTGGCCGTGCCCGGTGATTCCGTTCGCCGTGAACGTCGTCCAGTACCCGGTGCCCTCGGGCCGGCGCTGCTTCCAGCTCGGCCAGGCGATTCGCCGTGCCGTTGAATCGTACGACGACCCGCTGCAGGTGCAGATCTGGGGCACCGGCGGCATGAGCCATCAGCTGCAGGGGCCGCGCGCCGGGCTGATCAATCGCGAATGGGACCAGCGCTTTCTCGACCGCCTGATCGCGGAGCCCGCCGCGCTCGCGCAGTTGCCGCACATCGAGTACGTGCGCGAAGCCGGTTCCGAGGGCATCGAGCTGGTGATGTGGCTGATCGCCCGCGGCGCGATGAACGATGTCGATCGCGGCGCACCGCCCAGGGTGGTGCACCGCTTCTATCACGTGCCGGCCTCGAACACCGCTGTAGGCCACCTGATTCTGGAAAACGCAGGATGAACCGGAGATCCGCATGAAAATCGCACTCGCCGGCGCCGGTGCCTTCGGCATCAAGCACCTCGAAGGCCTCGCCAGGATCGACGGCGTCGAAGTCGTCTCGCTGGTCGGCCGCGAGCTCGCCAAGACGCAGCAGGTGGCTGCCAGGTTCGGCATCAAGCATGTCGCCACCGATCTCGCCGCCAGCCTCGCGATCAAGGAGGTCGACGCGGTCATCCTGTGCACTCCCACCCAGATGCATGCCGCGCAGTCGATCGACTGTTTGAAGGCGGGCAAGCACGTGCAGGTCGAAATTCCGCTCGCCGACCGGCTCGCCGACGCCGAAGCGGTGGCGCAACTGCAGCAGCAGACCGGGCTCGTCGCGATGTGCGGCCACACGCGCCGCTTCAACCCGAGCCACCAGTGGATCCACAAGCGCATCGTCAAGGGCGAGCTCGGAATCCAGCAGATGGACGTGCAGACCTATTTCTTCCGCCGCAGCAACATGAACGCGCTCGGCCAGCCGCGCAGCTGGACCGATCACCTGCTGTGGCACCACGCCGCCCACACGGTGGACCTCTTCCAGTACCAGACCGGCGAGGAGGTGGTCGTCGCCAACGCGGTCCAGGGTCCGATGCATCCTGCGCTCGGCATTGCGATGGACCTGTCGATCCAGCTGAAAACGCGGTCCGGCCGCATCTGCACGCTTTCGCTTTCGTTCAACAACGACGGCCCGCTCGGCACCTTTTTCCGCTACATCTGCGACCACGGCACCTACCTCGCGCGCTACGACGACCTGCTCGACGGCAAGGACAACAAAATCGACGTCTCGAAGGTCGACGTTTCGATGAACGGCATCGAGCTGCAGGACCGGGAGTTCGTCGCCGCGATCCGCGAGCGCCGCGAACCCAACGCGAGCGTGGCGCAGGTACTGCCGTGCTACCGCACGCTGCACCAGCTCGAACAGCACATGGGTTGAGCGCACCCGCACCCCACACTCCATCGATTGCGAATCCGGAGACCACATGGCCTACCTGCAGCTTGGCTTGGAAGCTTATTCGCCAAGGGAAATCACCGAGAAGGTGAACCTTCTGGGTGTGACCAAGGCGCGCCTGCCGTTCCTGCAGACGGCGATGCTCGGCGTGCTCGCCGGCGGGTTCATCGGCCTCGGCGCGCTCTTCTTCACGCTCGTGGCGAGCGACGCGACGCTGGGGTTCGCCGCGACGCGGGTGCTCGGCGGGCTGATGTTCTCGCTCGGGCTGATCCTGGTCTCGGTGGGAGGAGCCGAGCTCTTCACCGGCAACAACCTGATGGTCATGGCGTTGGCGGACCGCAAGATCACCATCGCCGAGCTCCTGCGCAACTGGATCATCGTCTATGCAGCAAACGCCTTCGGCGCCATCGGCCTCGCGGTGGTGGTTTGTCTGGCCAACCATGGCGCAATGAACGGCGGCGCGGTCGGTGCGGCTTACGTGAAGATCGCGGCGGCAAAGACCGCGCTGCCCTTCGGCGAGGCGTTCTTCAAGGGCGTGCTGTGCAACCTGCTCGTGTGCCTCGCGGTATGGCTCGCGATGGCCGGTCATACGGTGGTCGACAAGATTCTCGCGATCGTGTTCCCGATCTCGGCGTTCGTCGCCGCGGGCTTCGAGCACAGCGTCGCCAACATGTACTTCATC
>Ga0156086_1206_pt1 | contig 19440 bp, 14 predicted proteins | sample RifCSPlowO2_02_FD_107739 | JGI IMG/M metagenome (GOLD analysis project Ga0156086, IMG submission 107739) | Betaproteobacteria bacterium RIFCSPLOWO2_02_FULL_68_150
GCCGAGCGCGAACATTGCGGCCGCCAGCCCAACGCCCATGCCACCTGGCAGGAGCCTCATCCGATCCCCCACTCCGGGTTCGATTGCGGGCGCAAAGATAACACGTGCGGCAGCGCCGCCGGCCTCTTGCAGACGCGCATCCGGTGACGTGCCATGGCGTCGCGGCCCCGCGCGAGCGCCAATATCGATAGAATTTCCCTGTGAACCAGCCACCACGGCGCCTGCGGCTGAAGCATGCCGCGCTGCTCTTTGCGCTCGCCGCACCGATAGCCCTTTCCGGATGCGATCCCGTTTCGCTGACCATGTTCGGCGTCGGAACGGCGGCGGGCGTGCAGCATACGCTCACCGGAATCGCCTATCGCACCTTTTCAGCGCCCCTCGCGCGGGTGCGCGCGGGCGTCAATGCCGCGCTCAAGCACATGGACATCACGGTCGCCGGAACCGAAAGAATCGACAACGGCGAGCGTATCAAGGCGCGCGCCGCCGACCGCGAAATCGAGATCGACCTCGAGGCCATCAGTCCCAGAACCACGCGCATGCGCTCGACCGCCCGCAGCGGCGTGTTCATGGATGCCGCGACGGCGACCGAGATCATTCTTCAGACCGAGAAGGCTTTAGGCGGCAGCTGACGGAGGCAGCGGCGAGGCGCGCGCCATCGGCTCCGCGTCGCCGTGCGTGCTCAGCCGATCCAAGCGCGGGCGTTGCGGAAGACCCGCATCCAGGGTGAATCCTCCGCACGGACGTCGGGCGCCCAGGACATCTGCACCGTGCGGAAGACGCGCTCCGGATGGGGCATGACGATGTTGAAGCGCCCGCAGGGCGTGGTCAGGCCCGTGATGCCCTGCGGCGATCCATTCGGGTTGAGCGGATAGCGCTCGGTCACCTGGCCGCGGTTGTCGACGAAGCGCAGGCTCACCAGGGGTGCCGCAGGGTCCTGCTGCGGCGCGAATTCGGCACGGCCCTCGCCGTGCGCGGTGACGATCGGCATGCGGCTGCCGGCCATGCCCGCGAACAGGATCGAGGGTCCCGGCACCACCTCGACCATCACGAAGCGCGCCTCGAACTGCTCCGATCGATTGCGCACGAACGACGGCCAATGCTCCGCCCCGGGGATGATCTCTTTCAGCGCCGCCATCATCTGGCAGCCATTGCACGAGCCGAGCGCGAAGGTGTCCGGGCGCAGGAAAAAGCGCTCGAACTCGGCCCGCGCCGCGGCGTGATACAGGATCGACTTGGCCCAGCCCTGCCCGCCGCCCAGCACGTCGCCGTAGGAAAAACCGCCGCAGGCCGCGAGCCCCCGGTACCCCTGCAGCGTCGCGCGCCCGGCGAGAACGTCCGACATGTGCACGTCGACCGCCTCGAATCCGGCGCGATCGAACGCGGCCGCCATCTCCACCTGGCTGTTCACGCCCTGCTCGCGCAGCACTGCGACCCGCGGCCTGGCACCCCGCGCGATGAACGGCGCCGCCACGTCGGCGGCGGGATCATAGCCGAGCGCAAAACCGATCCCGGGATCGTCCGCATCGAGGATGCGGTCGTATTCCTCCTGAGCGCACTGCGGGTTGTCGCGCAGCGCCTGGATGCGCCAGGTGGTCTCGGACCAGGCGCGCTGCAGGTCGATGCGCCGCTCCGCGAACACGACGCGCGCGTCGCGCGTGATGCGGATCTCGTCGCGCGCGTTCAGCAGGCCGACCACATGCGCGCAATCGCCGATGCCCTGCGCACGCAGCGCATCCATCACGCGGTCGCGGTCGCCGGCGCGGATCTGCAGCAGCGCGCCCAGTTCCTCCGCGAACAGCGCCGCCAGCGCACGCTCGATGGCGTGCCCGGCGAGCTGGTTGACGCTGTCGCGCTTGAAAGCATCGACGTCGTCCGCCGCGGCATCGAACACCAGCGCATCGAGATTGAGCGTGACGCCGCAGCGTCCGGCGAACGCCATCTCGCAGACCGCAGCGAACAGGCCGCCGTCCGAGCGGTCATGATAGGCGAGCAGCCGGTCCGCCTGCGCCAGTGCCTGCACGGCACGGAACAACCCGCTCACGCGCGCCGCGTCGTCGGCGTCGGGACAGTCGGCGCCGAAGCGCGACCACGTCTGCGCGAGAATCGAACCGCCGAGTCGGTTCCTGCCGCCGCCGAGGTCGATCAGGATCAGCTCCGTATCGCCGCAATCGGTACGCAGCTGCGGCGTGAGCGTGCGGCGTGCATCCTCGACCGGAGCAAACGCGGAGACGATGAGGGAGAGCGGCGCAACCACCTCCCGTTCGCCCCACGCCGTGCGCATCGAAAGCGAATCCTTTCCCACCGGGATCGAGACGCCGAGCCTGGGGCAGAATTCGAGCGCCACCGCGGCCACGGTATCGTAGAGCGCGGCGTCCTCGCCGGGATAGCCGGCGGCGGCCATCCAGTTCGCCGACAGCTTGACGCATTCGAGCGATGCGATGCGCGCCGCCGCCAGGTTGGTGATCGCCTCGGCGACCGCCATGCGCCCGGAAGCCGGCGCATCGATCAGCGCGAGCGGCGTGCGCTCGCCGATGGCGAAGGCCTCGCCGGCATGCGCCGCAAAATCGAGCAGCGTCACGGCGCAGTCGGACACCGGAACCTGCCAGGGGCCTACGAACTGGTCACGCGAACACAGGCCGCCCACGCTGCGGTCGCCGATCGCGATGAGGAAGGTCTTGTCCGCGACCGCCGGATGGCGCAGCACGCGATACGCCGCCGCCTTCAGGTCGATGCCGGTGAGGGTGAGCGGCTCGAGCGCGCGCCCGAGGCGCCGCACCTCGCGCAGCATCTTCGGCGGTTTGCCGAGCAGCAGCGCCAGCTCCATGTCCACGGGCACCCCGCCCAGCCGCGGGTCCTCTACACGGAGCCGCCCATCGGCGGTAGCGACCCCGAGAACCGCGAACGGACAGCGCTCGCGCTCGCAGATGCGCCGAAAACGCTCCACCGCATCGGGCGCCAGCGCAAGCACGTAGCGCTCCTGCGCCTCGTTGCACCAGATCTCGCGCGGCGACATGCCCGAATCCTCGGAGGGCGCCGCGCGCAGATCGAGCCGCGCGCCGCGCCCGGCGCCGTGCGCCAGTTCCGGCAGCGCGTTCGACAGTCCGCCCGCACCGACGTCGTGAATCGAGAGGATCGGATTGGCCTCGCCCAACTGCCAGCAGCGGTCGATCACCTCCTGCGCCCGGCGCTGGATCTCGGCATTGCCGCGCTGCACCGAGTCGAAATCGAGGTCCTCGACATTGGCGCCGGCGCCCAGCGACGACGCCGCCCCGCCGCCCATGCCGATCAGCATGCCGGGGCCGCCGAGCTGCGCGAGCAGCGTACCCTCCGGCAGCGGTGCCTTGGCCGCCTGCTGCGAGGCGATGCTGCCGACGCCGCCCGCGAGCATGATCGGCTTGTGGTAGCCGCGCAGTACGCCGCCGACCCTTTGCTCGAAGGTTCGGAAGTACCCGGCAAGGTTCGGTCGCCCGAACTCGTTGTTGAACGCGGCGGCGCCGATCGGGCCCTCGGTCATGATCGCCAGCGCGTCTGCGATGCGCGCAGGCTTGCCGGGATCGGGCATCTCCCAGGGCTGCTCGGCGCCCGGCAGGCGCAGGTGCGATACCGAGAACCCGACCAGCCCCGCCTTGGGCTTGGCGCCGCGGCCGGTGGCGCCTTCGTCGCGGATCTCGCCGCCCGCGCCGGTGGCGGCACCGGGAAAAGGCGCGATCGCCGTCGGGTGGTTGTGGGTTTCGCACTTCATCACCGTGTGCGTCAGTCCGCGGTGCGCGCGGTAGACGCCGTCGGCATCCGTATGGAAGCGCTCGGTCTCGCGCCCCTGCATGATGGCGGCGTTGTCGGCATAGGCCAGTACCGTGCCTTGCGGATTGGCGGCATGCGTGCGCCGGATCATGGCGAACAGCGATTCGGCCTTCGGCTCGCCGTCGATGATCCACTCGGCATTGAAGATCTTGTGCCGGCAATGTTCCGAGTTGGCCTGCGCGAACATGGTCAGCTCGGCATCGGTCGGATCGCGCCCCATGGCCTGATAGGCGCGCTGCAGGTATTCGATCTCGTCCGGCGTCAGCGCCAGGCCGAGCGCGCGATTGGCTTCGTCGAGCCGGGCAAGCGCCACCGTGGCGAGCGGCCGCGGCGCCACGTGCTGGAAAAGCCGCGCCGCATCTTCCAGCCGGTCGAGCACGGTCTCGGTCATGCGGTCGTGCAGCAACGCCGCGACGCGTCCGCGCGCGTGCTGCGGCACCTCGCCCTCGAGCACAAAGGCGGTGCCACGTTCGATGCGCCGCACCGTGGTCAAGCCGCAGTTGCGCGCGATCTCGGTGGCCTTCGACGACCAGGGCGACACGGTGCCGATGCGCGGGACCACCAGAAACAGCACCTCCGCGCCGCTGCCGGCCTGCGGCGGCGCGCCGTATTCGAGCAGGCGCCCGAGGAGCTGGCGTTCAGCAGCCGCAAGCGCGCCGTCGAGTTCGGCAAAGTGCCAGAACTCGGCGCGCAGGCCGCGAATGCCGTGATGGATCGCCCGCAGTTGCGGCAGCAGCTTGGCGACGCGGAACTCCGACAGCGCGCGTGCGCCGCGAAGCTGCAAGATCGGTGACATCCAGGCGGACCGGTAAGAAAGGATTATACCGGCGCGCGCTGCCGCACGATCACTTGCGCAGCACGGGATCCTCGATCTTGCCGCCGATGCCGAGCGTCGCGCGCAGCGTCTGCGCCGGCGTCCTCAAGTCGGCAATCACGCGTCCCGAAAGCGTGCTGCCGCCGATGATGTCGAGGCTCGCGCCGGCATTCAGGGCGCCGGCCGCAATCGTGACGTTGCGCAATTGCACCGAACCACTCTGGTACACGCCCTGGGCGGTGAGCTCGGAAAATAGTGTCCGCCCCGCGCTCTGCGCGCCGCCCGTCTGGATCGCCTTGCCAAGGTCGAAGCTGCCGAGCACGCCCTTGTCGATCTTGAAGCTGCCCTCGAGGCGCGCAACCTCACCGAACTTCGCCGGTGCAGGTCCGCTCATCGAGTAGAGCCCGCGCCCTTCCGCCCGGCCCTCCGAGACGAGGGTCGGCGCGAACACCGCGGCGTTGAGGTTCTTCGCGCGCAGCTCGCCTTCGACCGACCAGGTCGCACCCCAGCGCACGCGCGCGCTGCCCGATACCACCCCCTCGAAGATGCGGCCGTCGAACTCCGAGATGTTCAGTCCCTGGCGCGTTGCGCTGCCCTTGACGCCGAATTCCGAGAGCGTGAAAGCGGGCACGAACGGCACCGTGAAGCTGCCCGCGTGCCCCTCGAGGCTGAGCGTGCCGCCGCTCGGCACCATCCTGATCTGCAGCTTGTCGGGGCCGTGCAGCACGATCGACTGCAGCGCCCCGTTGCCGCCGACCGTCAGTTCGGCATCGAGCTCCGGCAGCGGCAGCGCCCCTGTCAGCCTGGCCTGTTTCACCGCGACGCGCGCAATCTTCAGGTTGTCGCCCTTCAGTGCGCCGAACAGCGCGTCGCCCAGTTGCTCCTGTGAAATGCTCACGCCCTCGAGATCGATCAGGTCGAACGACTTCTGATCGCCCGTCAGCGCACCGATTCCGCCGTGCGCGCGCACCAGACCGATCTGCACCGCATCACCCACCGAAACGCGCTCGAACTTCATCTGGATGCCGGTGACGAGCGACAGTCGCGCGCCGCCGATCCGGACCGGCACGCCCAACGCCTCCGACGCCGCCTTCTCGTAGCTGCCGGTCGAAATCGGCATCACGTGCACGACGCCGATCCCCGCAGCGAGCAACGCGATCAGGCCGATCACGCCGTACTTGGCCCAGGCTACCGAGCGGCGCGCTTGCGCTGGCGCGACCGCGCCGAACTCATCGCCCTGGGCGCGCGACCGGGCTACGGCCTCGACGCGCCGCAGCGGCTGCTTTTCGGTGCGTTCCTCGGCGGCCTGCGGCTGGGGCTCCTGGGGCAGCGGCTTGCGCTCGCGCTTGCCGGTGGCCTGCTCGAGGAGCTTGCGTTCGCGTTCGATCTCCCGCAGATCGAGCTCGTCATCACCGATGACCAGATCCTCTTCCAGCGCCTGCTCCAGCACGGTCCCTGCGACTGCTTCCCGCGCCTGGTGGCGGTGTTCCTCCTGCTGCGTACGCCGCTCGCGGTCGGTTTCGCTGTCGGCTTCGCGGTCCGCCGCCGACTGCGCGCGATGCGCCTGTTCTTCGCGCGCCCGGCGCCGTTCCTCTTCAGCCTCCTTGCGCGCTTCCTCGAGGCTGCGCGGCCTCGCGTCCTGGCCTTCGCCGGCGCTGGGCGATGCGCTCTGCGCTGCTGCGCGCTCGGCCGTCTCCCTGGCAACCCGCTGCCTGGCCTCCTGTGCCGCCTGCTCGGCGGCTTCGCGCGCCGCGCGCTGCGCGGCTTCCTTGGCAGAGCGCTCCGCGGCCTCGCGTGCCGCGCGCGCCGCGATTTCCATAGCCGCATGCTCGGCCGCTTCCCTGGCGGCTGCGTCGGCCGCCGCCTTGGCATTTTCATCGTCGCGCCGCGCAAACGAATCGAGGTCGGCGAGGAGCGAATCGTCGAGCGACGCGGCGGGTTTTGCCTTGGAGACCAGGGCGCGCGCACGCTCCGCACGCTTGCGGCCTGCCTCGTCTTCCCCGGGGCTGCGCAATTCCTCGCTCACGAGGCGCTTGCGCGCTTCTTCTTCGCGCTGCCGGCGTTCCTCCTCGTCGCGCGTGCGGCGCTCGGCTTCCTCCTTCGACTTGCGTTCGGCATCTTCCCGGGCGCGGCGCTCGCCCTCCTGCTGCAGGCGCTCGGCCTGCTCCCGCGCCTGACGCTCGGCCTGCTCCCGCGCCTGACGCTCGGCTTGCTCGCGAGTCCGGCGCTCGGTTTCGGCACGCGTGCGCTCCGCCTCCAGCTGGCGACGCAGTTCCTCGGCTTCGCGGCGCGCCCGATCTTCGGCGTCCTTACGCGCCTGCTCCTGCGCTTCGCGCTCCGCCGTCTCCCTGGCCCTGCGTTCGTCGTCCGCGCGCGCACGCTCGGCCTCTTCCTCGCGGCGCCGCTGCTCCTGCTCCTCGCGCGCCGCGCGCTCGGCTTGCGCTCTCGCGGCGCGCTCGGCCTGCTCCTGCGCGGCACGCTCGTCGGCTTCGCGCCGGCGCCGTTCCTCTTCCTCGCGCGTGCGCCGTTCGGCCTCGTCCCTCGCCTTGCGCTCGGATTCCTCGCGCGCCCGGCGTTCGGTTTCGGAGCGTGCGCGCTCTTCCTCCAGCTGGCGCCGCAGCTCCTCGGCTTCACGGCCCTTTTCCTCGGCCTCCTTGCGCGCCTGCTCCTTCGCTTCCCGCTCCGCGGTTTCCCTGGCCTTGCGCTCTTCTTCGGCACGCACGCGCTGCGCCGCTTCCTCGCGGCGCTGCTGCTCCTGCTGCTCGCGCGCCGCGCGCTCGGCTTCCGCCTTCGCGGCGCGCTCGGCCTGTTCCCGCGCGGCACGCTCGTCGGCTTCGCGCCGGCGCCGTTCCTCGTCGTCCTGCGCCCGCCGTTGCGCCTCTTCCTTCGCCTTGCGCTCGGATTCTTCGCGCGCGCGGCGCTCGCCTTCGGCGCGCGCGCGTTCCTCCTCCAGCTGGCGACGCAGTTCCTCGGCTTCGCGGCGCGCCTTGTCCTCGACCTCCTTGCGCGCGCGCTCCCGGACTTCATGCTGCTGCGCCGCCAGTTCACGCGCCTGCCGCTCGGCTTGCTCGCGTGCCTTGCGTTCCGCCTCCAACCGCGCCCCCAACTCGGCCTCGATGCGGGCCTTTTCCGCGGCCTCCTTGTGCGCGCGCTCGAGCGCCTCGCGCTCGCGCCCCGCCGCCGCCTGCCGCTCGCGCTCGGCGACCTCGGCCAGCGCTTTCGTTTCCGCCTCGGCCCTGGCCTTGGCCTCGGCCGCGGCGCGCACCGCCGCTTCGCGTGCCGCCTTGACCTTGGCATCGGCCTCGGCGTGAATGCGTGCCTCCGCCTCGGCGCGGGCGCGCGCTTCGGCTTCGGCGCGCGCGGCGGCCTTGGCCTCCATCTCGGCACGGGCCTTCGCCTCCGCTTCGGCACGCGCAAGCGCCATGGCCTGTTCGCGCGCCCGGAAATCGGTCTCGGCTTCCTCGCGGCCGCGCCGCTCGGCCTCGGCGCGCGCCTGTGCCGCCAGATCGACGACCGGCCTGGCCGGCGGGGCGGGCCGCCGCGCCGCCCCCGGCGTGGCCTGGGTGAAATCGAGTTCTTCTTCTCCCTGCGCGGCGGCAGGCGCCTTGGGCGGCGGCGTCTTGGGCAGCGGCGCCACGGGCGCGACCGACGGCCGCGACACGCCGATAGTGACTTCGCGGATGAAGCCGTCCTTGTCGAGCTGCTGGATCAGGGCCTCGAATTTTGCCGGCGGCGTCTTGTCGAACTTCTGCTGCAGGTCGGCGAACGTCGTCTTGCCGTCGATCTGCGTCAGCACGGCACGCTCGCTGCGAGAAAGAAGCCCGGTCTTGCCGGAGGCCTCCTGCACGCCCTTGCCGGTCTTGGAGAAGATCGCGTACGAATTGATGGCGGCTGGCGACGTCATGGCTGCTGGCGGCGAAGCCGTATTATAAGCAGCACATCGACCGGGGTGCTCTTCCTGCGGCGGGCGTGGCGCCGATGCTAGACTGGCGTGCCTTGCCGCAAGCGCCCGCGTCACTTCAAATCACGCTGCTCCTCGGTTTTCTGATCGCACTGGTCGCGCTCGGCATCGACTCGACGGTGCCGACGCTTCCGGCAGTGGCGCGCGGGTTCGGCGTCGAGCCCGGTGCGGTCCAGATCACGCTGACCGGGTTGTTTGCCGGCGTCGCCTGCGGACAGCTCGCGTGGGGCCCGCTGTCGGATCGCTGCGGCCGCAGGCCGGCACTCGCCGGCGGCCTGGCGCTGATGGCCGCCGCCAGCCTCGCCAGCACCGCGGCGGGCGATGCGACGACGCTCGCCTGGCTGCGGGTTGCACAGGGATTCGGACTGTCGTGCGGCCCCGTGGTCGGGCGCTCCATCGTGCGCGACCTCTACGGCCAGGAACAGGCTGCGCGACTGCTGGCGCGCATGATGGTCGTGTTCGGCCTGGTGCCGATCAGCGCGCCGCTGGTGGGCAGCGCCTTGCTCGCCGCTTCCGGCTGGCGCGCCGTGTTCTGGCTGCACGCGATCGTTGCCGCCGCGCTCGTGGTGGCCGTTTGGCGCGGGCTTCCTGAAACGCTGCCCCTGCCGCGCGGCGGCACGCACCGGAGCGCGCGTCCGCTCAGCTTCGCTGCGCTGCTTGGCCGACGCGCCTTCGTCGCACCGTTCCTCGTGATGCTCGGCGCGCAGCTCGGCATCATCGCGTTCGTCACCAATTCTGCGGTCGTGCTGATCCACGGCTTCGGCCTCACGCCCTGGCAGTACAGCCTGGTGTTCGCGGGGGTGATGCTGGGACAGATCGGCGGCGCGTTCGCGAGCAGCCGCCTGGTGGCGCGCCACGGCATTCGCGGCCTGCTGCGCTTCGGGACTTCGTTCGCCGCCTGCTCGGGAATCGCGCTCGCGGCGCTCGCCTGGATGGAGATCCGGCATTGGAGTGCCGTGGCCGGCCCGATGGGCGCGTTTCTATTCGCCTCGAGCTTCATCATCCCGAACGCCACTGCCGCCGCCCTGTCGCCGTTTCGCGACAGCGCCGGCAGCGCTTCGTCGCTCATGGGCGCCCTGGCGTTCGGCATTGGCGCAGTGCTCGGCGCCGTCCTCGGATCGCTGTTCGACGGCAGCGCACGCCCCATGGCGAGCGCGACCGCCCTCGGCGGCGCCGCAGCCTGGTTGGCGATGGCGCTGCTGCCGAAACAGCAGGTGCAGTCCGATGGATAGCGTCGCCTGCGTCGTGATCGGCGCCGGAGTCGTGGGACTTGCCGTGGCGCGAGCGCTCGCGAGCGCCGGCCGCGAGGTCGTGATCCTCGAGGCGGAGACCGCGATCGGCATGCACACCAGCTCGCGCAATTCGGAGGTCATCCACGCCGGCATCTACTATCCGCGGGGCTCGCTCAAGGCGAGCGCCTGCGTGCGCGGCCGCGAGCGTCTCTACCGCTACTGCGCCGAGCACGGCGTGCCGCACCGGCGCTGCGGCAAACTGATCGTCGCCACCGATCGGCGGCAGGTCCCCGAATTGCGCGCCATCGAGGCCAGAGCGCACGCCAACGGCGTCACCGACGTCAAGTGGCTGGAGCGCGACGCGGCGCTGGTACTCGAGCCCGAGCTGCGTTGCGTCGCAGCGCTGCATTCGCCCTCCACCGGGATCATCGATAGCCACGCGCTGATGCTCGCGTACCTGGGGGACGCCGGGCGCGCGGGGGCGATGCTGGCGCTGGGCAGCCCCGTGCTGCGCGCGCGCGCGTTGCGCGCCGGATTCGAGCTCGAAGTCGGCGGGCGAGAGCCGACGCGGATCCTGGCGCGCCAGCTGGTCAACTGCGCCGGGCTCACCGCGCCGGGCGTGGCTCGGCGCATCGAGGGGTTTCCCGGGGATCTGGTGCCGCGCGAGCTCTACGCCAAGGGCAACTATTATTCGCTCACCGGGCACGCTCCGTTCTCGCGGCTGGTCTATCCCGTGCCGGAGCCCGGCGGCCTGGGCGTGCACCTGACGCTCGATCTCGCGGGACAGGCGCGCTTCGGTCCGGACGTCGAGTGGGTCGAGCGAATCGAGTATTCGGTCGACCCGGCGCGGGCTCAAGCGTTCTACGGCGCGATCCGGCGCTACTGGCCCGGACTGGCCGAGGGCGCGCTGGCGCCCGCCTATTGCGGCATCCGGCCGAAAATCTCCGGACCCGGCGAGCCGGCGGCGGATTTCGTCATCGCGGGACCCTTACAGCACTCGCTCGGCGGCCTGGTGCACCTGTTCGGCATCGAGTCGCCCGGATTGACAGCGTCGTTGGCGTTGGCCGATGATGTCGCGGCTCTGCTTCGCACCTAACCCCGGGAGGAAAAATGATTCATCGCCGATCGTTCATTGCCGCGGCCGTAGCGGGCGCTTTCATGCTCGCCACTGGCACTGCACAGACGCAGACCAAGTGGGACATGCCGACGCCGTACCCTGACGGCAACTTCCACACCAAGAACGTGGTCCAGTTCACGCAGGAGGTTGCCCAGGCCAGCGCCGGCAAGCTCACCATCTCTACGCATACCAATGGTTCGATGATCAAGCACCCGGAAATCAAGCGTGCGGTGCAGACCGGACAGGTTCCGATCGGCGAGATCCTGGTCTCGGTGCTCGCCAACGAGAACGCGATCTTCGCCTTCGATTCCAATCCCTTCCTCGCCAACAGCTACGCCAAGCAGCGCAAGCTATGGAGCGTGGCGAAACCGACCATCGAGAAACGGCTCGACGCGCAAGGCATCATGGTTCTGTACTCGGTGCCGTGGCCGCCGCAGGGCGTGTATGCCAAGAAGGAATTGCAGTCCGTTGCCGACTTGAAGGGCGCAAAGTTCCGCACCTACAGCCCGACCACTTCGCGCTTCGCCGAGCTGATGGGCGCGATCCCGACCACCATCCAGGTGCCGGAAATTCCGCAGGCCTTCCGCACCGGCCAGGTCGATTCCATGATCACTTCCGGCGCCACCGGCGTCGACAGCCAGGCGTGGGACTACCTCACGCATTACCACGATACGCAGGCGTTTCTGCCGCAGAACGTCGTGATCGTGAACAAGGCAGCCTGGGGCAAGCTCGACGCGGCTACGCAGAAGGCGGTCATGAACGCTGCCAGGACCGCCGAGGAGCGTGGCTGGAAAACGAGCGAAGCGGAGAACGAACGCTACGTGAAGACGATGGCGGACAAGGGCATCAAGGTCGTCAAGCCGTCGGCGAAACTCGCGGCTGAATTCGCCGAGATCGGCAGGAAGATGGCCGCCGAATGGGCGCAAAAGGCAGGACCGGATGGCGAGGCGATCCTGAAAGCCTACGGCCAGTGAGCCGCGTCCGGGAGCGCATGCTTTGCGCGGCGCGTTGAACGTCGTCTACAAGACATCCGGCCTGCTGGCCGGATTTTTTTTGGTCGCGATCGCGGTCCTCTCGCTCGTCCAGATCGGCAGCCGGCTCGCGGGCATCGCCGCGCACTCGTTCGACGAATTCGCCGGATACTGCATGGCGGCTTCCTCGTTTCTGGGCCTGGCCTATACCTTGCGCGCCAACGAGCACATCCGCATGACGCTGGTGTTGCACCACACGCACGGGCGGCTGCGGCGCGCGATGGAACTCGGCGCGCTCGCCTCGAGCGCGTGCATCGTCGGTTTCTTCGCGTGGTGGAGCGGCGACATGGTGCAAACCTCGTTCGAGTTGAACGACGTGTCGCAGGGCCTGGTGCCGGTAAAGCTCTGGATCCCGCAATCGGGCATGGCGCTGGGGCTGGCGGTCCTGCTGCTCGCGATGCTCGACGACTTGCTGCAAGCCGTGCGCGGCGGGCCGACTTCGTTCGATTCGTCCGCAACTGCCAAGGCGGCGGACCAGCCCGCCTTCGAGCGCTGAAGCACCGATGGATCTGGGCCTGGTCGCCGTCATCCTGCTCGCCGCGCTCGCGGTCTTCCTGATCGGCGGCATCTGGATCGCCCTGTCGCTGCTCGGACTGGGCTGGCTGGCGATGGCGCTGTTCACCGACGCGCCGGCGGGCAAGCTGATGGCCACCACCGTCTGGGGATCGTCGGCCTCCTGGGCACTCACGGCGCTGCCGCTGTTCATCTGGATGGGCGAAATCCTGTTCCGCACGCGCATTTCGCAAGACATGTTTCGCGGCCTGGCGCCGTGGATGGCGCCGCTGCCCGGCAGGCTGATGCATTGCAACGTCGTGGGGTGCGGCATTTTCGCCGCGATCTCCGGATCGTCGGCCGCAACCGCCGCCACCATCGGCAAGATCACGATTCCGGAACTGAAACAGCGCGGCTACGACGAAGCGATGGCAGTCGGCTCGCTCGCCGGCGCCGGCACCCTCGGCCTGCTGATCCCGCCGTCGATCATCATGATCGTCTACGGCGTGGCGGCAGATGTCTCGGTGGCACGCCTGTTCGTCGCCGGCGTGCTGCCCGGCGCGCTGCTGATGCTGCTCTTCTCCGGTTACATTGCCGCCTGGGCGGCGCTCAACCCGGCGAAGACACCGCCACGCGACTCGGTCACCACGCTCGGCGAGAAGTTCTACGCGGCGCGCTACCTGATCCCGACGATCCTGCTTATTGCGGGGGTCATCGGCTCGATCTACACCGGCGTCGCCACGCCTACCGAGGCGGCGGTGATCGGCGTCGCCGGCTCGCTCGTGCTGTCGCTCATTTCCAGCTCACTCAACTGGCATACCTTCAGCGCCAGCGTCATGGGAGCGATGAAAACCTCATGCATGATCGCGTTCATCCTCACCGGCGCTGCCTTTCTCACGGTGGCGATGGGCTTCACCGGAATTCCGCGCGCCATGGCGGGCTGGATCGCCGGCCAGCAGTTCGCGCCGTGGCAGTTGGTCGCGGTGCTCACGGTGCTGTTCATGGTTCTCGGCTGTTTTCTCGACGGCATTTCGATGGTGGTGCTCACTTCGGCGGTGATCCTGCCCTCGGTGAGGGCGGCGGGCATCGACCTGCTCTGGTTCGGCGTTTTCATCGTGCTGGTGGTCGAGATGGCGCAAATCACGCCGCCGGTGGGTTTCAACCTGTTCGTGCTGCAGGGGCTCACCGGGCGTAACATGTTCTACGTTGCGCGCGCGTCGATCCCGTTCTTCGTGCTGATGGTCGCGGCCGTGGCGCTCATCTGGGTGTTTCCGCAGATCGTGACCTACCTGCCCGGCAAGATGTTCAAGCTGGGCTGATCATGATTGCGGTCCATCACCTCAACAACTCCCGCTCCCAGCGCGTACTCTGGCTGCTGGAGGAGCTTGGGCTCGACTGCGAGGTCAAGTGCTACCCGCGCGACGCGAAAACGATGCTCGCATACAATCGGGCGCTGCACAGAGGCGGCCCATACGCGCTGCTGCGATAGCATGTCCCAGCCGATCTACCTGACCTCGGAGATCCGCCGCGTCGAGCAGGCGGCGGGCGAGGTTGCGCCTTCGCTCATGGAGCGTGCCGGCGCGGCCGCCGCCGAGCTCGCCGCACAGTTGCTGTCCGACCGCGACAAGGACGTGCTGGTGCTTGCCGGTCCCGGCAACAACGGCGGCGATGCACGCGTCGTCGCGCGACTGCTCGCGGAGCGGTTCCTCCGCGTTACGCTCGCCACCCGCGTCGAGGAAATTCCGTCGGACCGGCGCTGGGGCCTGGTAGTCGACGGGCTATTCGGCATTGGCCTCGCGCGTCCTATCGAGGGCGATTACGCGAAGCTGATCGAATGGGCCAATGCGCAAACTTGCCCGGTGCTCGCGCTCGACATCCCCAGCGGCGTTGCCTCGGACACCGGCCAGGTGCTCGGCCATGCGGTGCGCGCGACACACACCGTCAGCTTCATCGCGCTCAAGCCAGGATTGCTCACGCTCGACGGCCCGGACCACTGCGGTGTCGTTTCAGTCGCCGACCTCGGGTTGCGCGCCCCGGAACTTGTCGGGCCGAGCGCTTGGGTGGTCACACCGGAACTGTTCGCCGGATCACTCAAGCCGCGCCGGAGAAACTTCCACAAGGGTCAGGCAGGCTCCGTCGCGATACTCGGCGGGGCAGCGGGCATGGCCGGCGCCGCTCTGCTCGCCGGGCGAGCTGCGCTCTCGCTCGGCGCGGGCCGCGTCTACGTTGGCCTGCTCGCGCCGGACGCTCCAGCGGTGGACCCGGTTGCGCCGGAACTCATGCTGCGTCATCCGGACGAGGCGCTCGGCCTGGAATTGGACGCCGTCGTCGTGGGCCCCGGTCTGGGGCAGGGCGAACGCGCCGAGACGCTCGTCGCCGCGGCACTCGCCAGCGAGATTCCCTGCGTGCTCGATGCCGACGCGCTCAACCTGATCGCCGAGAACTCCGACCTTCGGCACGCCTGCGCACGACGCACCGCCGAGACATTGCTCACACCGCATCCCGGTGAAGCCTCGCGCCTGCTTGCGCTCAGCACGACCGACGTGCAGGCCGACCGCCTCAACGCGGCGCGCAACCTCGCGCACAACCTAAACGCGCACGTGGTGCTGAAAGGCAACGGCAGCGTCATCGTGGCGCGCGACGGGCACTGGTTCGTCAATTGCACGGGCAATCCCGGCATGGCCTCGGCCGGCATGGGCGACGTGCTCTCGGGAATGCTCGGCGCGCTGCTGGCGCAGGGCTGCCCGGGCGAGGCGGCGCTTGCCCTGGGCGTGCATTTGCACGGCGCAGCGGGCGATGAGCGGATGCACGCCGGCGACGGTCCGGTCGGCATCGCGGCCGGCGAGTTGATCGCTCCGGCGCGCCGCATCTGGAACGCCTGGCTGAGCGAGCGCGGCGCGCGGCCGCGCGCGCGCTGAGCGTCACTCGCAGCGGTAGAACGCCTGCCGCTGCTGCAGGCTGATCGCCTCCAGATCCTCCGGGTCGCGCACGCCGCCCTTGCCGTCGGAAATCCGGCGCTCGAGCTGCGCCAGCCGGGCTTCCAGGCGCGCCGTCTCGGGCTTGCGTCCCAGGGCGTCGAATCGAGCGCGCGCCGCTTGCGCAGCGTCGTGTCGGCGCTCGGCCTCGGCGAGTGCGATCTCGCGCCGCAGCTTGCGCTTGTCGCAATGCACCGGCTCGAGCCGGCGCGCGATCTCGAGGAATTCCCTGCCCTCGGGCGTCATCGCGGACGCGGGCAGGCACGCGAGCGCCAGCGCGAGCCCCCACGACGCCGCTCTCAAGCGGCCTTCACCCGCGCCACCGGCTCCGGATAGGGGTAAAGCATGTTGAGCGCGATCGACTGGTGATTCGCCTGCACGATGCGCACGTGCTCGCGGCGCAACTCGCGCGCGTGGCGTACGCCGCAGGAGTGCGCGATCATGTCGATTTCCCGGTTCATGTTCATGCAGTAGTTCGCCACGCGCTGGAACTTCTCCTGCACCACCAGCGCGCGCTGCAGGCGCCGGTTGTGCGTGGTCACGCCCGTGGGGCAGGTATTCTGGTGGCAGCGCAGCGCCTGGATGCAGCCGAGCGCGAACATGAATCCGCGCGCGGTGTTGACGAAGTCGGCGCCGACGCACAGCGCCCACGCGGCGCGCGCCGACGTGATCAGCTTGCCGGAAGCGACCACCCGGATGCGCTGGCGCAAACCCGATTCGACCAGCGCGTCCACGACCCGCGGCAGGGCCTCGTCGACCGACAGGCCCATGTGATCGGCGAGCGCCTGCGGCGCGGCGCCCGATCCGCCCTCGCCGCCGTCGATCACCAGGAAGTCCGGCGCGAATTCGAGGCCGCGGCGATGCACCGTCTCGGCCAGCTCGTTCATGAAGCGCCAGCCGCCGATCGCCGTCTTGACGCCGACCGGCCGCCCGGTGAGACCGCGCACCGTCGCGATCTTCTCGACCAGTTCGCTCATGCACGAGATGTCGCGGTGGCGATTGGGGCTGATCGAATCGCGCCCCGGCGCGATGCCGCGAATCTGTGCGATTTCCGGAGTCACCTTGCGGCCCGGCAGGATCCCGCCCTTGCCCGGTTGCGCGCCCTGCGAAAGCTTGATCTCGAACGCCTTCACCACCTTCGAGACCTCGATCAGGCGTTCCGGACTGAGTTCGCCCTGCGCGTCGCGCAGGCCGTAGTTGGCGGTGCCGATCTGCATGATCACGTCGCAACCGCCTTCCAGATGGTACGGCGCAAGGCCGCCCTCGCCGGTATCGAGCCAGCAGCCCGCCACCGCGGCGCCCCGCGACAGCGAACTCACCGCCGGTGCGGAAATCGCGCCGTAGCTCATGCCGCTGATGTTGACGATCGAGCGCGCTTCGAACGGGCTGCGGCAGTAGCCCTCGCCGAGCACGAGCGCAGGCGTCGGCAGGCGTTCTTCCTCGAGCACCGGAAACGGATGATTGACGAAAATCAGGGCGCCCGCTTCGTGCAGGTCGTAGGTCGAGCCGAAGCCGAGCGTGCCGCCCTCGTTCTTCGCCAGGCGATACACCCAGCCGCGCGTGGCGCGGTTGAAGGGCATTTCCTCGCGGTCGCCGGTGAAGAAATATTGCCGGAAACTTTCGCCCAGCTGCTCGAAGAAATAGCGCAGATGGCCGACCACCGGGTAGCTGCGCAGCACGGCGTGCTTTTTCTGCGTGATGTCGCGGATGAAAATGAACGCCACCCAGAGCAGCAGCGCGAACGCCGCCAGCGAACCGATGCCGTAGGACAGAATGTCCATCACCATGCCGGTGTCCCCTCCCAGGCGGCAATCATACGCCGCGCCGCCGGCAGGCGCGCGCCGTCGCGGCGTCGCAGTCAGCTGCGCAGGGCGCGCACGACGTCGAAGATCTCGGCCGCGTGGTGCCGCGGATTGACGCCGTAAGCCGCGTGCCGCACCACGCCCTTCTTGTCGATCACGAACGTCGAGCGCAGCACGCATTCTCGCCGCACGCCTTCGTTCTCGCGTTCCTGCAGCACGCCGTACAAGCGGCAGACTTCGCCCTCGGGGTCCGCCAGCAGGCCGATCGAGAGCCCGTTGCGGTCGCGGAAATCCGCATGCGTGAGGCAATCGTCGCGCGAGACGCCGAGGATGACGCAGTCGTGCCGCACGAACCGGTCCTCGTGGTCGGAGAAATCGCAGGCCTCGAGCGTGCAACCCGGGGTACCGTCGCGCGGATAAAAGAACAGCACCACGTGTTTCTTGCCCCGGAACGACGACAGCTTCACCGGCTGCATGTCGGCATCGTGCAGCGAGAACGCAGGTGCAGTTTGACCCTTGTGGATCATGATCGCGGAGCGTGTGGAATTCTAATGCACGCGCATTGCAGCCTGACAAGCCGTCTGTGGCGCGCGAACCACAGCATGCGGCGGATACAATCCGCGGATGCGGCAACGCTGGCTGGGCGGCTTGTCGGCGCGCGAGTTCCTGCGGCGTCATTGGCAGAAGCGGCCGCTATTGGCACGTGCCGGCTGGACTTTGCCCGCCGGCCTTCCCGATGCAGCTCGCCTGAGGTCGCTCGCCGCGCGCGACCATGTCGAATCGCGGCTCGTGATGCGGCACGGCGAGCGCTGGTCGCTCGAACACGGGCCGTTTCCCGGCGCGCGGCTCGAGCGCCTCCCGGCGGGCGACTGGACGCTGCTCGTCAACGGCTTGAACCTGCACCTCGCCTGCGCCGAGCGGATGCTGCGGCGCTTCGATTTCGTGCCGCAGGCGCGGCTCGATGACGTGATGGTCAGCCTGGCCGCGCCGGGCGGGGGTGTCGGTCCCCACTTCGACAGCTACGACGTGTTTCTCCTGCAGGGACCCGGCAGGCGGATCTGGCGGCTGGAGCGGGCGCGGCGCTTCCGTTTGCTGGCCGGCGCGCCGCTCCAGCAGATCGCCGATTTCGATCCGGACGAGGAATATCTGCTCGAGCCGGGCGACCTGCTGTACCTGCCGCCGGGTTGGGGCCACGACGGGGTCGCGCTGGAGCCGAGCTGGACCTATTCCATCGGCTTTCGCGCGCCGCGTGGCGCGGAACTCTCGCTCGCGCTGCTCGATTACCTGCATGAGCGCGGCCTGCCGGATGCCGAATACCGCGACCCGGGACTGATGCCGGCTGCCCGGCCGGCACAGATCGGCAGCCGCATGATCGAGTTTGCACGGCGCGTCACGCGCCGGATCCGCTGGACCGAGCGCGACGTGCGGCGCCTGCTCGGCCGCCACCTCACGCTGCCGAAGCCGCAGGTCACGTTCAGGCCGCCGCGCCGGCCATTGGCCCGGGGCGTCTTCCTGCGGCGGCTCGCGCGAAGCGAACTGGCTCTCGACCCGGGGGCGCTGCTGCTGTATCGCGGCGCGAGGTTCTTTCTCAACGGCGAGGACTTCGTGCCGCGCGCCGCACAGCGCAGGGCGCTCGCCGCACTGGCCGATCGCCGCCGTTCGGCCGGTGCCGGGCTGGCGCGCGCGGGACTGGGCAGCCTGCTCTACGCGTGGTATCGATCGGGTTTTCTTCGCCTGGAGCCCGGCGCATGAGCGACGAGTGCGACGCCCGCCCGCACCCACCGCCGGAATACGAACTGTTCTACAGCGAGGCCGCGTTCCAGGCCGCGGTCGACCGCCTGCTGGCGCAGGATGGCCGCGAGTTGCGGATATTCGATCCCGACCTGGCGCCCCTGCGGCTCAACTCGCCGGAGCGCGTTGCGCGCATCGAGCGTTTCCTGCAGTCGAGCCGCACGCGGCGCCTGTACCTCGCGACCCACGACACGAGCCACCTCAGCGGGCACTGCCCGCGCATGACGGCCCTGTTCAAACGCTTTTCGCACGCCATCCAGGTGCAGCGCACGCACGACGAGATCCGCGAACTGCGCGATTCGTTCCTGGTGCTCGACGCACTGCAATTCGTGCGGCGGCCGGAGGCAGCCTCCTGGCGCGGCGTGATCTGCCTCGACGATCGCAACGAGGCCTACGCAATGCATGCGCGCTTCCAGGAAATCTG
>Ga0156086_1059_pt1 | contig 18698 bp, 15 predicted proteins | sample RifCSPlowO2_02_FD_107739 | JGI IMG/M metagenome (GOLD analysis project Ga0156086, IMG submission 107739) | Betaproteobacteria bacterium RIFCSPLOWO2_02_FULL_68_150
CGTTGACGACGTAGCGGTCGCCCTTGCGCACGGCGCTGGTCTTGATGCGCGTGGTGTCGGTGCCGGCCGAGGGCTCGGTGACGCCCATCGACTGCAGGCGCAGCTCGCCGCTCGCCAGCCGCGGCAGGTACTCGTTCTTCTGCTCCGGCGAGCCGTGGCGCAGCAGCGTGTTCATGTTGTACATCTGGCCGTGGCAGACGTAGGCGTTGCCGCCGGAGCGGTTGACTTCCTCCATGATCACCGTGGCCTCGGCAAGACCCAGGCCGGAGCCGCCGTACTCCTCCGGGATCAGCGCCGCCAGCCAGCCGGCGCGGGTGAGGGCGGCAACGAACTCCTCGGGATAGGCGCGCGCCGCGTCGATGCGCTGCCAGTAGGCGGAGTCGAACTGGCTGCACAGCGCGCGCACGGCGTCGCGCAGGTCGGTGTGATCGGTCATCGTTTCGGCTTGAGATTTGCGGTCGCTTCCTGTTCGGTGCGCAACCACAGTTCCTGCGCGAGCGGATCGCGCGCTTCTTCCAGCAGATGCCCGACCAGGCCGACTGCGCGCGCCATGACGCCCAGGCCGCGGCACACTTTCCAGTCGAAGCCCATCTCGCAGGCCAGCGCGCCGATGGCCCCGGTGGCGTTGAGGGGCAGCTTCTTCTGCGCCGCGATCCTCTCGATCAGCTCGCAGTAGGGGCCGTAAAAGCCGCATTCGCGCGCGATCTCGAAAAGCCGCGGCGTTCTCGGGTCTACCGGCTTGTGGATCGGATGCCCGATGCCGGGGATCATCCCGCGCTCGGCGACAATCCGTTTCGCGGCGGCTTTCAGGTCGATTTTCGCTTTCGGGTCGGGCAGTTCTTCGAACAGCATCCTCGCGCAGCCTTCGGTCGAGCCGACAAATACGCTGCCCAGGCCGCACAGGCCCGCTGCCACCGCGGCCTGCATCGCCTCCGGTGCGCCGAGATAGGTGAGGCGTGCGGCGAGCGCGCTCGGCGTGATGCCGTGCTCGACCAGCGTCACCACCATGGCGTTGAAAAGTTTCGATTCGTGCGCGCTCGGCGCGCGCCCGCTGAGTTCCAGAAACGCCATGTCGCCGAGATTGAAGTGGCCGAGGATCTGCCGCGGCAGGTCCATGCCGCGCACCACGATCCGATCGGCGCTCGACCAGCCCATCTCGGTGCGCATGGTTTTTCGTCGCGCCATTTCAATCGTCGGCCTTCACGCCGGCGGCCTTGATGACCTTGCCCCAGCGTGCAATCTCCTCGTCCATGAACTTCGCCAGCTGCTCCGGCGTCGTGCCGGCGCCGATGATTCCGGTCTGCTCGAAGCGTTGCCGGATGTCCGGCGCCGCGACTGCTTTCTCGGTTTCAGCCGACACGCGCGTCACGATGTCGCGCGGCGTGTTGGCAGGCGCGAGGAAGGCGACCCAGGTCGAGGACTCGATCGCCGGACCGCCCGCTTCCTTCATGGTCGGGACTTCCATCGCTCCCGGTACGCGGCTGGCAGAGAACATCGCGAGCGCCTTGACTTTGCCACCGCGCACGTGCGGCATCATCGAGCTGGGCACGTCGACCAGGATCTGGATGTCGCCCGACATCACGCCCTGCAGCGCGGGCGCGGTGCCGCGGTAGGGGATGTGCACCATGAAGGTGCCGGTGGTCTGCTTGAACAGCTCCGTGGTGAGGTGCGCGGCGGCGCCGATGCCTGAAGAGCCGAACGAGATCCTGCCGGGGTTCTTCTTCGCATACTCGATCAGTTGTTTCACGTCCTTGACCGGAAAGTTGTTGTGCGCGGTCATGATGAGCGGCGCGATCGCGACCAGCGAAACCGGCGCGAAACCCTTCACCGCGTCGAAGGGCAGCTTGCCGGCGTAAAGCGTCGCGTTGGCGGCATGGGCCGCGATCACGGTGAGGAAGGTGTAGCCGTCGGGCGCCGCTTTGGCGGCGAGGTCGGCGCCGATGATCGAATTCGCGCCGGGGCGGTTCTCGACCACGATCGGCTGGCCGAGCGCGGCCTGCACCTTGTTCGTGACCAGCCGCGTCACCGTGTCGGTGATCCCGCCCGGCGTATAGGGCACGATCCACTTGATCGGCCGGTTCGGGTACTGCGCGTGCGCCTCGCCGATCGCAATCAGCGCGATTCCGAACAGCGCATGGGCCAGCGGGCGTTGCCATCGCTTCATCGTCGTCTCCCTCAAAGATCGCTGAATATATCCCGGTCCCTCGATCGCCGGGCGCGCGGCAGGGCAATTTTCGTTGATCTCGATGAGCGCGCGGCCAGGTTTCGCCTCCTCCCGCCATGCCGAGCGGCATCGTTCAAACGATGCCAGCGGCTTTGAGCTGCTCGAGATCGGTTGCGCTTTTCCCCAGCAGGCCGCGGTAGACCTCCTCGTTGTGCTGCCCGAGGAGCGGCGGCGCATGGCGGTATTCGACCGGCGTCGCCGAGAGTCTCATCGGGCTCGCCACCACGGGCGCGCGGCCGCCGAGCGGGTGAGGCATGTCGATGCGCAGCTCGCGGTGGCGCACCTGCGGGTCGTCGAACACTTCCTTCATGTTGTTGATCGGGCCGCAGGGCACGTTGGCGGCCTCGAGGGTTTCGATCCACTCCTGCTTCGCGCGCGTGCGCATGATCCCGGCGATCAGCGGGATCAGCTCGGCGCGATGCACGATGCGCTGCGACATGGTCTTGAAACGCGGCTCGTCGGCGAGTTCGGCGCAGCCCGCGACCTGGCAGAAGCTCGCGAACTGGCCGTCGTTTCCGACCGCCAGGATGATGTGGCCATCGGCGGTCGCGAAAACCTCGTAGGGCACGACCTGCGCGTGCGCGTTGCCCCAGCGCACCGGCACGCGGCCGGAACAAAAGTAGCTCACGATCTGGTTGGCGTTGAACGCCACCATCGTGTCGAGCAGCGCGCAGTCGATGTACTGTCCCTGCCCGGTGCGCTCGCGATGGATGAGGGCGCCCAGGATCGCCACGCTGGCATACATCCCGGTGAGCACGTCGGTTATGGCGATGCCGACCTTTTGCGGCCCGGCGCCCGGCTGGCCGTCGCGCTCACCGGTGATCGACATGAGCCCGCCCATGCCCTGGAAGATGAAATCGTACCCCGGGCGCGGCGCGTACGGCCCATCCTGGCCGAAACCGGTCACCGAGCAATAAATGAGACCGGGGTTGCCATCGCGCAAGTCCGCGTAGCCGAGTCCGTAGCGCGCGAGCGTACCGACCTTGTAGTTCTCGATCAGCACCTGCGAGCGGGCGGCAAGCTCGCGCGCGATGCGCTGGCCCTCGGCTCTGGACAGGTCGAGCGTGATCGATTTCTTGTTGCGGTTGACCGACAGGAAATAGGCCGACTCGCGCGTGTCTTGGCCCGCTCCGTCCTTCAGCCACGGCGGCCCCCAACCGCGCGTATCGTCGCCCGCGCCCGGACGCTCGACTTTGATCACCTCGGCGCCGAGATCGGCGAGGTTCTGCGATGCCCAGGGGCCGGCGAGCACCCGCGACAGATCGAGCACCCGGACGTGCGACAAGGGGCCAGGGAGGGGTGCGGCGGCCGGCGGAGCTTCGGGCTTCATGCGGACTCAGGAATCGGGGTAATGGAGACGGACAAAGTCCGCAGTTAACCGCCCGCGAGCCGGCCCAACTCGGGGTTGTGGCGCGAACGCGACAGGACCTGCCCATTATAGGTGCCTGCACCCTGCAGCATCGGGTCGTTGCTTGACACAGGTAAGTAAGTGTCTAAACTGTATTTAGACAAATAACCAATATTGTAGTTAGACAAATGTATATATTTGTCTTTTCAGGGGTGCAGGCTAATGATTTCAAGTAAGGAAATACTAGATAAAACAGGATTGTCCAGAGCTACATTAAACAATTACATTAGTTTTGGACTATTGCCTAAACCAACCCTTCAACAAATCTTGGGCGAGACCAGCGGCCCGAAGCTTCTGGGCTATTTTCCGGACTCGGCGCTGGAGCGAATCGAGATGATTCAGCGACTGAAAAGAGAGGGGCTCACGATGGCGGAAATCGTGGCGCGGATTGGCGCGGCGGCGCCGGCTGACGAAAGCCTCAGGCCGGCGGCGCAATCGACACCCGCGCCGAACTGGACGCCGGGCGCGAAGCCCGCAACCGGAGCCATGCAGACCGATGGGCAGGAGCCCTTGATGGAAGGCGCGAGGCCGGCGCCCGGGGCTGCGACCTCGCGTTCCCTGCAGCTGACGGTCGACGAGATCCCGTATCCGGCCTACATGGTCAACCACAGCTTTGAGCTGGCTTGGTACAACGATGGTGCGCGCGAGCGCTTTCTGGGCCAGTTCGACGCACTGCCGCCGAACAGCGAGGCGCGCAACGTCTTCCTCATGCTGCTCCAGGCAAGCATCGGCAAGCCGGTCGAGAGCCGTGCCGAATTGCTGCGGCTGCATCTGGCGCTGGCCAAGGAGCGGCTGTCCAAGGCCACGATCCTCGGCGCCTGCCGGGGACTGAAGTCCGGCGACATCGCACTGCTCGACAGCCTGTATGGCGAAGTCGAGCCGATCGTAACCAAGGCAATCGTTGAAGCGCCGATCGAGCTGCGCTCGGGCAGCGCCGAGCCCGAACTCTGGCACGTCTACGCAGTGTACTTCCGTGAGGGCATCCTGTTCGTCTATGTCCCCGGCGGACCGGCGGGCCAGACGCTGCTGGAGTTCCTTGCCCGTCGCGATGTGGTGATCCGCAACCTGCTGCGGCGCCGCTTGCCGGTGCTGACACCGCTCGCGGTGCTGGTCGCCGACCTGCAGAACTCGGTCAAGATCTGCTCCGAGCTGCCGCCCGAGGAGTACTTCGAGCTGATCAACGAGATCTGGTCCACCATGGGCCCGGTGTTCCGCAAGTACTACGGCACGCACGGCAAGCACGTCGGCGACGGCATGGTGTACTACTTCTTCCCGCAGCCCGACAGCAACTACATCTTCAACGCCCTGGCCTGTTCGCACGAGATCCGCGTCGCCATGAAGCGCATCAGCAAGGACTGGCAGCTGCGCAAGAACTGGTTCAACGAGCTTTACCTGAACACCGGCCTGCACGAAGGGCAGGAGTGGCTCGGCACCTTCCAGTCCGCCACCGCGATCGAGTTTGCCGTGCTCGGCGACACCATCAACTACGCCGGCCGCCTGTCCGATTTCGCCCGTTACGGCGCGGTCTGGGCGACCAAGGCGGTCCTCAGCAAGCTCTCCCCCGAGGAGCGCGCGCGCGTCGAATTCGGCATCACGCGGCGCGGTGACGGCGATCGCGAGCAGTTCGTCGCCTCGTCCTACGCGCAGCTCGGCAGCCTGCTCGACCTGTCCTCGGAGAAGTACGAGAAGCTGCGCGAGATCGCGCAGCTGCCGATCACCGAAGTGCGCGCCGTGCGCGAGGCTTAGAGGTGCAGGAGGCTGGCGCGATTCGGGGTTCATCGAGACAATTGAGCGACCCCAAGCGCGCGGGAGGCCGAATTGCGTTGCAACCGCCGGCCCTGTCGATGACATCGCCCCTTTACGCCGTGCCGGAGCACGCGCTACAGTCGCCGCCGGGCCAGCGGCCGCTGCAGGACCTGCCTGCACCGGCCGCTGCCGCGAATGTGAAAGGGTTCATGGACGTTTCGAGGCAGACGGTCGTGTTGTTCGCCGACGTGAGCGGCAGCACCAGGCTGTACGAAACGGCGGGCGATGCGGTGGCGATGGAGGCGATCGAGCGCTGCGTCGGCCTGCTGCGGCGGGCGACGGAAGTCGCCGGCGGCCGCGTCGTGAAGACGATCGGTGACGAAGTCATGGCGCTGTTTCCGACGCCCGATCTCGCGACCGGCGCAGCGGCCGAAATGCAGCACGCGATCGACCAGCTGCTGCCGGTCGCGAATACCAAGCTCGGACTGCGCATCGGCTTTCATTTCGGCGCCGTGATGCAGCGCGACGGCGACGTCTTCGGCGACACGGTGAACGTCGCCTCGCGCCTCGTCGAGCAGGCGGTGCGCGGTCAGATCATCACTTCGAGCGAGACCATGGCGATGCTCGGCCCGGTGTTCCGGGCCTGGACGCGGCGGCTGTATTCGATCCAGGTCAAGGGCAAGGCGAGCGAGGTCGAGCTGTGCGAGGTGATCTGGAGCCAGCGCGCCGACACCACCGCGATTTCGCTGCACCGCCTGGCCGCGAAGGCGGTAGCGCTGGTGCTGCGCCTGAAATACCTCGACCTGGAGCGCCGGCTGCGGCGCAATCCGGATTCGATCACGATCGGGCGCGAGCAGACGCCCCACGGCATGGTGGTCGAGGACCACAATGCCTCGCGCCTGCATTGCACGATCGAACGCCGGCAGGACCGGTTCGTGCTCATCGACCACAGCTCGAACGGCAGCTTCGTCACCGTCGAGGGGGACGCCGAGGTGATGCTCCGGCGCGAGGAGTTCACGCTGCGCAAGCACGGCTGGATCGCGTTCGGCCAGCCGCGCGCCAGCGCCACCGCGGTGATCGAATTCTTCTGCGAATGAGGCGCGCCGCGCAGCCGGCCGCGCGCAGCGCTCAGAGGCGCTTGAGGAAACGCTCGAAGCTGTCGCTCGCGCCGAGCACGTAGGTACCGAACTCGTCCAGCACCTCGTCGTCGAATTCGTCGAGCGTGAGCCGCGTCTTGACCACGCCGAGCTGCCGCAGGTTCTCGAGCTCGAGCCGGATGCCGTAGCGGTCATAGTCGCCGCGCAACACCACCTGGCAGGGAAACGGCCCCGACATGGCGAGCGTCGCGCGCACCACGTTGCCGATGTCGTTCCTGGTTTCCGTCGCGGCGTATTGGACGCGCATCGATTCGAGCTTCTCGCGCACGTAGGGCAGTTCCGCGCCGACCACTTCCACGCTGGCGGGCTTCGGGCTGCGCACCTTGTACTTGAACACCACGTAGTCGAACACTTCGGTGCCGGCAACGATGCGCGAACGGTAATCGGTGAAACCGTCGGTGAGGATCGGGTTCTGGATCTTGCCCACGTAGATGACCGCGTAGGGCCGGTCGGACACCGGGTGCGCGTCGTTGAGCGCGGTGCTCAGCTCGCTCAGGTACTGGAACGCGGCCCGCAGCCGGGCGCTCACCTTCGCCGCCGCATCGACATCGAGACCGGTGCTCGCAGCGGCAGCTCGCTTGGCCGCCTGCTGGCGCGCCAGCAGAATCGCAGCCGAGGGCCGCGTGCCGCCCGGCGTGCCGGTGAAAGCCTGCTCGCGTTCGCGCTCGAACTCCTCGCGTCGCCTGGCCTCGAGCTCGCTCCAGCGCCGCACCTCTTCCTCCTTCTTCCGGCGCGCCGCCTCTTCGGTCTGCAGGCGCTCCTGCTGCTGCAGCTCGAAGGATTCGGCGAAGGCATCGAAGTCGGCGATCAGGCTGGCGGTCTTTTCCTGGTGCAGCGCTGCCGGACGCGCCTCGTTCTTCAACGGCTCGGCGCGATAGTTGCGCAGGTCGCGCGCCATTTCGCCGGCGCGCTGATAGCGCTCGGCGGGCGCCTTGGCGAGCGCCCGGGCAAGGATCTGGTCGAAGGCCGGCGGCAGGGTCGGATCGAGCTGGGCGAGCGGCAGGTGCGGTTCCACGACGATGCGGTTCATCAGCGCGAAAACAGTGGACTCGCCCTCGCGCTCGAAGGGCGTGCGCCCGGTCAGCATTTCGTAAAGCACGGTGCCGAGGGAGAAAATGTCGGAGCGCGGATCGACCGGCTGACCGATGACCTGCTCGGGCGCCATGTACTTCGGCGAACCCAGCGCCGCGCCGGTATGCGTCATCGAGGCCGACGGCAGGTAGGCGACGCCGAAGTCGGCCAGCTTGGCCCGACCTCCGGCGGACACCATGATGTTGGCGGGCTTGACGTCACGGTGCACGATGCCGAAGCCGAGCGCGTGGTCGAGCGCGTCGGCGACCTGCGCCGCGATGTCCACGGCGGTCTCCACCGGCATGCGTTTCGGCTCGGCCAGGATCTGCTGCAGCGTCCGGCCTTCGAGCAGCTCCATGGCGATGTAGGCGAGGCCATCCTGCTCGCCGACATCGAAGATCGTCACGATGTTGGGATGGTTCAGGCGCCCCGCGGAGCGCGCCTCGCGCAGGAAGCGCTCCCGCACATGCACCATCTCGTGCTCGGGGAGCTGCGGCAGCAGCGTCTTGATCGCCACTTCGCGCTCGATCAGCGGATCGATGGCGCGGTACACGGCGCCCATCGCGCCGCGTCCGAGCTCCCCGACGATCAGATAACGGCCGAAGCGCTTGCCTTCCATGTGCGCTAGCTTCGCGGAAATCGCCGCCGGGGGCAAGTCCGAGGCGACCCGCTGCCCATGCGCTCAGATCGGATCCCAGGAGAACACGTCCTGCGAGCGACCGAGATCCGTCATCGTTGTCCTGACTGCCGGGCAAGCCGGGGATTTTTTGCCACGCCTCCGGCGCTGTCAATCGAAGTATCGCTATCATGCGCGATGATCATGGAACCTCAAGAATCGGCACCGCCGCAGCTCACGCTCGAGGGCACGCTCGCCACGATCGAATTCCGGCGTCCCGGGCAGGCGAACCGGGTCGAGCCGGGGGACCTGGACGTGCTCCACCAGCACCTGGAGGACGTGGAACGCGACGGCGCGCTGCGCGTCCTCGTATTCCGCGGCCGCGGCAAGCATTTCAGCGCAGGCTACACGATCCAGAAGCTGGCAGGCGGCGAAGGCACCTCCGGCGGCGGCGACGCCTTCGAGCGTCTCGTCAACCGGGTCGAGGATCTCGGCGTGGTCACGATCGCGGCCCTGAACGGAGGCGTCTACGGCGGCTCGACGGACCTCGCGCTGGCCTGCGATTTCCGCATCGGCGTCGCGACGGCCGAGATGCTGATGCCGGCGGCGCGACTCGGCCTGCACTACTACGAGCGCGGACTCTATCGCTATGTTTCGCGCCTCGGGCTCAACCATGCCAAGGAGCTGTTCCTCACGGCGCACAAGATCGACGCGCGGCGCATGCTCGAAATGGGCTACCTGACCGAGCTGGTCGAGCCGGAGCGGCTCGATGCGCGCGTGCGCGAACTCGCCGGCACGATCGCCGGGCTGGCGCCGCTCGCGGTGACCGGCATGAAGCGCGCCCTGAACGAGATCGCACGCGGGGCGCTCGACAGCGCCGGGCTCAAGGCGCGCGTCGAGCAAAGCAAGCGCTCGCAGGACCTGCGCGAGGGCGTGCAGGCCTGGCAGGAAAACCGCGCACCGCGCTTCACGGGGCGTTGATCCCGAACAGCCAGGTCCCGGGGAGCGGGCGGTATAATCCCGCGCCTCGATTTCCCATTCACCGATCTCCGGTTCCCAGATGAAAGTTCTCGTGCCCGTCAAGCGCGTCGTGGACTACAACGTCAAGGTGCGCGTCAAGGCCGACGGCACCGGCGTAGAGACCGCCAACGTCAAGATGTCCATGAATCCGTTCGACGAGATCGCCCTCGAGGAGGCGATACGCCTGCGCGAGGCGGGCGTCGCGACCGAGGTGGTGGCGGTCTCCTGCGGGGTGCCGGCCTGCCAGGAGACGTTGCGCACGGCGCTTGCGATCGGCGCCGATCGGGCGATCCTGGTAGCGAGCGACGCCGAACTGCAGCCGCTCGCAGTCGCCAAGCTGCTGAAAGCCGTCTGCGCGAAGGAAAACCCGCAGCTCGTGATCCTCGGCAAGCAGGCGATCGACGACGATGCCAACCAGACCGGCCAGATGCTCGCGGCGCTGCTCGGCTGGGCGCAGGCGACATTCGCCTCCAAGGTGCAGGTTGCCGAGGGCCGGGCGCAGGTGACGCGCGAGGTCGATGGCGGCCTCGACACGATCTCGGTCAAGCTGCCCGCCGTCATCACCACCGACCTGCGACTCAACGAGCCGCGCTACGTGACGCTGCCGAACATCATGAAAGCGAAGAAGAAGCCGCTCGAGACGCTGCAACCCGATGCGCTCGGGGTCGACGTCGCGCCGCGCCTCAAGACACTGAAGGTGACCGAGCCGCCCAAGCGCCAGGCCGGCGTCAAGGTGCCCGATGCGAGGACGCTCGTCGAGAAGCTGCGCAACGAAGCCAAGGTGATTTGATGGCCGTCCTCGTATTCGCGGAGCACGACAACCGGTCGCTCAAGAAGGCGACCCTGAGCACGATTGCCGCCGCGCAGAAACTCGGCGGCGAAATCCACCTGCTGGTGGCCGGCCATGGTTGCGCCGAGGCGGCAAAGGCTGCGGCCCAGGTCGCCGGGGTGGCGAAGGTGCTGCACGCCGACGCGCCGCAGCTGGACGACGAGATCGCCGAGAACGTCGCCGCGCTCATCGTTTCGATCGCCCCGGGCTACACGCACCTGCTTGCGCCGGCGACCTCGAACGGCAAGAACGTGATGCCGCGCGCAGCGGCGCTGCTCGATTCGCAGCAGATTTCCGAGATCATCGCGGTGGAGGCGCCCGACACTTTCGTGCGCCCGATCTATGCGGGCAACGCGCTCGCCACGGTGAAATCCGCCGACGCCATCAAGGTGATCACGGTGCGCGCCACCGGTTTCGACGCGGTGGCGGCAACCGGCGGCGCCGCGCCGGTGGAGTCGCTCGCGGCGCCGGCAGATGCCGGGCTCTCCCGCTTCGTCGGGCGCGAGGTGGCGAAATCGGAGCGTCCCGAGCTGACCTCGGCGCGCGTCGTGGTGTCAGGCGGGCGAGGCATGGGCTCGGGCGAGAACTTCAGGCTTCTGGAGCCGCTCGCCGACAAGCTGAACGCCGCCATGGGCGCTTCGCGCGCCGCGGTGGATGCCGGTTTCGTGCCGAACGACTGGCAGGTCGGCCAGACCGGCAAGATCGTGGCGCCCGAGCTGTATGTCGCGATCGGCATTTCCGGCGCGATCCAGCACCTCGCCGGCATGAAGGACAGCCGCGTCATCGTGGCGATCAACAAGGACGAGGAGGCGCCAATTTTCCAGGTGGCCGACTACGGCATCGTGGGCGACCTGTTCAAGGTGGTGCCCGAACTGGTCGAGGAACTGAAGAAATAATGCAGTCTTGACGCGAGGATTCGAGCGATGAGCGCGTATGTGGCTCCCCTCAAAGACATCCGGTTCGTACTCAACGAACTCGCCGGTTTGGCGCAGATCGCGAAGTTTCCAGGGTACGAGGAAGCGACCCCGGACACGACCGACGCGATTCTTGAGGAGGCGTCGAAGTTTGCCTCTGAAGTCCTTGATCCGTTGAATTATTCAGGAGACCAGGAAGGCTCTAAATGGGACCAGGGCGCGGTCACTACGCCGAAGGGCTTCAAGGACGCCTACCGCCGGTATGTCGAGGGCGGTTGGGGGGCGCTGCCGGTCGCGGCGGAGTGGGGCGGACAGGGGCTGCCCAGGCTCGTCGCGACGCCGGTGGAGGAAATGTGGTGCAGCGCCAACATGAGCTTCTCGCTTTGTCCGATGCTGACGCAGGGCGCGCTGCACGCGCTGGAATTGCGCGGTTCGGCCGAGCTGCAGAAGACCTTCCTGCCGAAGATGGCGAGCGGCGAGTGGACCGGCACCATGAACCTGACCGAGCCGCAGGCGGGCTCGGATCTGGCGCTGCTGCGCACCCGCGCGGAGCCCAAGGGTGACCACTACCTGATCTCCGGGCAGAAGATCTTCATCACCTTCGGCGAGCACGACTACACCGAGAACATCGTGCACCTCGTGCTGGCGCGCACGCCCGACGCGCCCGAAGGCGTGAAGGGGATATCGCTCTTCGTGGTGCCGAAATACCTCGTGCACGCGGACGGCTCGCTCGGTGCGCGCAATGGCGCCAAGTGCGTTTCGATCGAGCACAAGCTCGGCATCCACGCCAGCCCCACTGCGGTAATGGCCTTCGAGGAGGCGATCGGCTATCTGGTGGGCGAGGAAAACCGCGGGCTCGAGTACATGTTCATCATGATGAACGCGGCGCGCTTCGCTGTAGGGCTCGAAGGCGTGGCGATCGCCGAGCGCGCGTTCCAACGCGCTCTGGCCTACGCCAAGGATCGTGTCCAGGGGCGCGACCTCGCTGCGGGCGGCAAGGCGGTGCCGATCATCCGCCACCCGGACGTGCGCCGCATGCTCATGCTCATGAAGTCGCAGGCCGAAGCCATGCGCGCACTCGCCTACGTGACCGCGGCGGCGCTCGATACCGCGCAGCGCCATCCGGACCGGGGCGTGCGCCAGCAGACGCAGGCGTTGGTGGATCTTCTCGTTCCGGTCGTGAAAGGATGGTGCACCGAGACCGGGATCGAGGTGGCCTCGCTCGGCGTGCAGGTGCACGGCGGCATGGGTTTCATCGAGGAGACCGGCGCCGCGCAGCATTACCGCGACGCGCGCATCACCACGATCTACGAGGGCACCACCGGCATCCAGGCCAACGACCTCGTCGGACGCAAGATCGCACGCGAGGGCGGAGCCACGGCGAAAGCGCTGCTCGAGGAGTTGCGCACGTTCGACGGCGAGCTGGCGAAGTCCGCCAGCGCCGACATCCAGGCGCTGCGCGCCGCGCTCGCCAAGGGCGTCAAGGCCGTCGCCGAAAGCGTCGATTTCATTCTTGCGCACGCGGGCAAAGACCCGCGTGTTGCGTTCGCCGGCGCGGTGCCGTTCCTGAAGATGATGGGCATCGTGTGCGGCGGCTGGCAGATGGCGCGCGCGGCGCTGGTCGCGGAGCGCAAGCTCGCCGCGCAGGAGGGCGACGCGTCGTTCTGCTCGGCGAAGATCGCGACCGCGCGCTTTTTCGGCGACCACGTGCTGTCGCAGGCCGCAGGGCTGCGCGACGCGGTGGTGAACGGCTCGGGCGCGGTGATGGCGCTCAGCGAGGAGCAGTTTCTCGCGGCGTAGGGCAACCAGCGCACTGGCGCAACCGGTGGATGGCGGCGCGTGGCTGGTTTTCTCCATGTCTCCGGTTTTTTTGGCTGGATCGCACGGCGATCCAGCCAAAAAAACCGGAGATCGGGAGAGTCAAAATCCCGCTCGCGCTATGCTTTCGGTGATGCGTTCCTCGTTACCAGGTCCCGCGTCACTCGCGTCAGATGCGCCTCGTCGGGGTGGCGCGCCAGCGTGAAGCCGAGCGCCTTTGCCAACTCGAGCATGCCGCGATTGGTCGCCAGCGTGTCGCCGTAAATGCGCGCAATGCCGCGAGCCGCAGCGATTGCTGCGAGCTTCTCCAGCATGCGGCGCCCGATGCCGCGCCCCTGCCACGCGTCGGCGATCACGAGCGCGAACTCGCAGCTGCGACGATCGGGCTCGAGCGCGTAGCGCGCCACGCCGATGAGCGTTTCGTGGCCCTCGAGCATGACGCTGGCGGCGAGCGCCATGTCGCGGGCGTAATCGACCCGGGTCAGGCGCTCGATGTATTCGGGCGTCACCTTGATGGCGCCCCCCAACAGGCGGCTGCTGCGCGTCTCGGGCGACAGGCCCTCGACGAATGCGGTCTCGATGTCGACGTCTTCCGGGCGCAGCGGACGCAGCGTCACGGCGGCGCCGATCACCGGCTGGAACGACTCGGTCAACTCTACCGGAACCGATGGGTTCGCCATGGCAGGGGTGCGCTATTATGGTCGCGACGCATGGCGGGGTGCGGGACCATGAGCGCAGAGCAGCAGGCGGTGACGGAGCATTACTCGGTCGGCGGGCTGGCCGACAAGGTGTTCGACGCCCTGCGCGCGGCCGGAAAGGACCTCGATCATCTGGTGCCGGACGATCTCGCGCCGCTCGACGCGTTCCACATCCGCGGCCGGGACGCGACGCGCGAACTCGCCGCGCTCGCGCAGCTCGGGGCTTCGCACGAGGTGCTGGACGTCGGCTCCGGCGTGGGCGGCTCGGCGCGTTTTCTCGCGGCGCAATTCGGCTGCCGCGTCGCGGGCGTCGACCTCACCGAGGAATACTGCCGCGTGGCGACGCTGCTCTCGCAGCGCTGTGGCCTGGCTGCGCTCACCTCGTTTCGCGCGGCCAGCGCGCTCGAGCTGCCGTTTTCCGGCGAGCGCTTCGATGTCGTCTGGACCGAGCACGTGCAGATGAACATCGCGCACAAGGCGCGCTTCTACGGCGAGATCCGTCGCGTGCTGAAACCCGGTGGCCTGCTGTTGTTCCACGACGTGTTCCAGGGAACCGGGGGCAGTCCCCATTTTCCGGTGCCCTGGGCATCCGATGCCGCCATCAGCCACCTCGCCACACCGAGCGACATCGGCCGGCTGCTGGAGTCAATCGGCCTGCAGCGGCAGCACTGGGAGGACGTGAGCGCCAAGTCACTCGCCTGGTTCCGCGCCTTGCTCGAGCGCTTCGCGGCGCGCGGCCGGCCGCCGCTCGGACTGCACCTGCTCATGGGCGCCGACGCGGCGCAGAAATTGGACAATCTGGTCCGCAACCTGGACGAAGCGCGGGTGGTGGCGGTGCAGGCGATGTACCTGAAGTGAAGCAGGTCCGCTTCAGTCGAGCTTGCGCGCGCAGACCAGAACCCCGTCTTCGTCCGCGTAGAGCCATTCTCCGGGCGTGAACTTCACGCCGCCGAACGCGACCGGCGCGCCGCGTTCGCCGAACCCTTTCTTCTTCGGGCGGGTGGGATTGGAGGCGAGCGCCATCACGCCGATGGCGATGCGGCCGCAATCGGAGACGTCGCGCACGCAACCGTTGATCACGTAGCCGCTGTAGCCCATGTCCTTGGCGCGCTGCACGAGGATGTCGCCCACGATCGCGGCGCGCAGGCTGCCGGCGCCGTCGATCACGATCACGCGGCCCGCGCCCGACTCCGCCAGCTGTTCGTGCACGAGGAGGTTGTCCTCGTACACCTTGAGCGTCACCATCGGTCCGCAGAAGCGCTGCAGGCCGCCGAAGTGGCGCAGCATGGGCGCCACCACGTGAACTTCGTCCGTGTGCGCATCGTACAGATCAGCTGTCTTGAACATGGGGTCAGAGTAACTTTTTGTCAGTGAATCAGCCAGTTGGCGTCGGAGCGTTGCTCTGACCCCATTACATGTTGGGATAGTTCGGGCCGCCGCCGCCTTCGGGCACTACCCAGACGATATTCTGGGTCGGATCCTTGATGTCGCAGGTCTTGCAGTGCACGCAGTTCTGCGCGTTGATCTGCAGGCGCGGATTGCCGCCGCCGGCGTCGCGCACGATTTCGTAGACTCCCGCGGGGCAGTAGCGCTGCTCGGGCGCGTCGTAGAGGTCCAGATTCACGTTCACCGGCACCGAGGCGTCCTTCAGCGTCAGGTGCACCGGCTGGTCTTCGGCGTGGTTGGTATTGGAGAAAGACAGGTTGGTCAGGCGGTCGAAGGTGAGCACGCCGTCGGCCTTCGGATAGCTGATCGGCTGGACGTCGGCCTTGCGCTTGAGCGTCTCGTGATCGGCGTGCCGGTGGCGCAGAGTCCAGGGCGCCTTGCCGCCGAATACGATCTGGTCGATGCCGAACATGAGCGAGCCGGTGTAAAGGCCCTTGGCCATCCACGGCTTGAAGTTGCGCGCGCGCCAGAGTTCGTCGAACAGCCACGATTGGCGGAACGCCTCGGGGTAGTCGGCCAGTTCGTCGCCGGATCTGCCGCCGGCGAGCGCCGCGTGCGCGGCTTCCGCAGCCAGCATGCCGGTCTTGATCGCGGCGTGACTGCCCTTGATGCGCGATGCGTTGAGAAACCCCGCGTCGTCGCCGATCAGGCAGCCGCCCGGGAAGACGACCTTCGGCAGCGACTGCATGCCGCCCGCGGCAATCGCGCGCGCGCCGTAGGCGATGCGCTTGCCGTCCTCGAAGGAGCCGCGGATCGCCGGATGCGTCTTGTAGCGCTGGAATTCCTCGTAGGGGCTCAGGTGAGGATTCGTGTACGCGAGTCCGACCACGAATCCGACCGCGACCTGATGGTTGTCGAGGTGATAGAGAAACGAGCCGCCGTAGGTGTGCGCGTCGAGCGGCCAGCCGGCGGTATGCAGCACGAGGCCCGGCTGGTGCTTCTCGGGTTTGATTTCCCAAAGCTCTTTCAGGCCGATGCCGTAGACCTGTGGATCGGCGTCCTTGCGCAGCCCGAAGCGCGCTTCGACCTGCTTGCCAAGATGGCCGCGGCAGCCTTCGGCGAAGAAGGTGTACTTGCCGTGCAGTTCGACGCCCGGCTGGTAGGCGCCGGTTTTCTCGCCGCTGCGGCTGACGCCCATGTCGCCCGTGGCGACGCCCTTTACCGCCCCTTGCGCGTCGTAAAGCACTTCGGCCGCGGCAAAGCCGGGAAAAACTTCCACGCCGAGCGCTTCGGCCTGCTGCCCGAGCCAGCGCGTCACGCTGCCCAGGCTGACGACGTAATTGCCGTGGTTCCTGAAGCAGCCCGGGAGCATCCAGTTGGGCGTGCGCCTCGCGGTGGTCTCGGTCAGGAACAGGAACCGGTCTTCCGCCACCGGGACGTTGACCGGGGCGCCTTTGTGTTTCCACTCCGGGATCAGCTCATCCAGTGCGCGCGGATCCATCACCGCGCCGGAGAGGATGTGGGCGCCGATTTCCGAGCCTTTCTCCAGCACGCAGACCGGGCGCTCGGGCGACAACTGCTTCAGCCGGATCGCGGCCGAGAGTCCGGCGGGTCCGCCGCCCACGACGACGATGTCGTACTGCATGGATTCACGTGACATGGGCGGCTATTGTAATCGCCGCGTTTCGAGGCGAGTCCGGGCCGCAAATCTATAATCCGCCGATGGAGCACCTTCGCCGCCTGGCGCATGTGGAGCGTATCCCGATCCGTTGGGGCGACATGGACGCCATGGGGCACGTCAACAACACGGTCTATTTCCGCTACATGGAGCAGGCGCGCATCAGCTGGTTCGAAGGCCTCGTCCCGCAAGCCGAGGTGTGGAAAGCCACCGGCATCGTGATCGTGAACGCGTCCTGCCACTACAAGCGCCCGATCACCTATCCCGGCACCGTCGAAGTGCGCCTTCTGGTCGGTCGGATCGGCGGCTCCAGCGTCGCGACTTATTATGAGCTGCGCGTGGATGCCGATCCCGAGCCCTACGCGAACGGCGAGGCAGTCGTGGTCTTCGTCAGCAGCGCGACGCAAAAGCCGACGCGCATGTCGGAGGCGATGCGCGCGCGGCTCGAGCAGGCAGCGCCGGCATGAGCGACCAGCCGCTTTGGCGACCGGGCGCCGAGCGCGCCGCGCAAAGCCTTCTGGCGCGCTTCATGCGGCGCGCCGGTCGCAGCAACTGGGACGACCTGCACCGCTGGTCGGTCGAGCGCCCGGAGGAATTCTGGAATCTGGTCTGGGATTTCTGCGCGGTGCGCGGCACGCGCGGCGAGCGCACGCTGCTGCACGGCGATCGCATGCCGGGCGCGCAATGGTTTCCGGACGCCCGGCTGAACTTCGCCGAGAACCTGTTGCGCGCGGACGCCGACCCGGAGGGCGACGCCATCGTCTTCTGGGGCGAGGACCGCATCAAGCGGCGCTTGCAGCGGCGCGAGCTGCAGGCGCTCGTGTCGCGTCTGGCGCAGGGACTGCGCGCTGCCGGGGTGCGCAGAGGCGACCGCGTCGCGGGCTACCTGCCCAACCTGCCCGAGTCGGTCGCAGCGATGCTCGCCAGCGCGAGTCTCGGCGCCATCTGGTCCTCGTGCTCGCCCGATTTCGGCGTGCAGGGTGTGCTCGATCGCTTCGGCCAGATCGAACCCAAGGTCCTCTTCTGCGCCGACGGCTATCTGTATGGCGGCAAGGAATTCGATTCGCTCGACAAGGTGCGCGACATCCTGATGGGCCTGCCCAGCGTGCGCGCCTGCGTCGTATTGCCGTACCTCGGCAGGGACGCATCGGTCGGCGTCACGCTCGAGGCGTTCATCGCGCCGTTCGCGCCGCGCGCGATTGTCTGCGAGGCGCTCGCATTCGATCATCCGCTCTACATCCTCTATTCGTCGGGCACCACCGGCGTGCCGAAGTGCATCGTGCACGGTGCCGGCGGGACGCTGCTGCAGCACCTGAAGGAGCATCAGCTGCACTGCGACGTGAGACCGGGCGATCGCCTGTTCTACTTCACGACGCTCGGCTGGATGATGTGGAACTGGCTCGTCTCGGGCCTCGCTTCCGGCGCCACGCTGCTCCTCTACGATGGATCGCCCTTCGCGGGGCGAGGCCGGGTCCTGTTCGATTTTGCTGCCGCGGAAGGCATGACGCACTTCGGCACCTCGGCCAAGTTCATCGACGCGATCGCCAAGATCAATCTCAAGCCCCGGGATACGCACGACCTGAGCCGCTTGCGCGTGATGCTGTCCACCGGCTCGCCGCTCGCGGCGGAGGGGTTCGACTACGTGTACGCGAATATCAAGGAAGATCTCTGCCTGTCGTCGATTTCGGGCGGCACCGACATCGTGTCCTGTTTCGTGCTCGGCAGCCCGGTGCTGCCGGTCTGGCGCGGCGAGATCCAGTGCAGCGGACTCGGCATGGCGGTCGAGGTGTTCGACGGCGAGGGGCGGCCGCTCGCGCATGAAAAGGGCGAGCTGGTATGCACCAGGCCCTTTCCGTCGATGCCGGTGGGATTCTGGAACGATCCCGCCGGGGTGAAGTACCGCGCTGCGTATTTCGAGAAGTTTCCGAATGTCTGGCGTCACGGCGACTGGTGCGAGATCACGCCGCACGGCGGCGTGATCATCTACGGGCGTTCGGACGCGGTGCTCAACCCGGGCGGCGTGCGCATCGGCACCGCCGAGATCTATCGCCAGGTCGAGCAGCTCGACGAAGTGGTCGAATCGCTCGTGATCGGGCAGGAGTGGAACGGCGACGTGCGCGTCGTCCTGTTCGT
>Ga0156086_1189_pt1 | contig 15815 bp, 15 predicted proteins | sample RifCSPlowO2_02_FD_107739 | JGI IMG/M metagenome (GOLD analysis project Ga0156086, IMG submission 107739) | Betaproteobacteria bacterium RIFCSPLOWO2_02_FULL_68_150
GAAGAACATCCAGCGCAGACACTTCAACGCCATGGCTGCACAATGCGGCGTGGGTGAAACCGCTGAGCCGCTGATCCAGGATATTCTGGCCGCGACGCCGCCCGTCATCGCTTCGGTCCAGAAGGATCTGCCGAGGGGATTTCCGCAGCACGTGCTCGATGCCATCCTGAAAGGTCTGATGAAATCCGCGGAGCTGCTTGAGGCCATGCCTGCCGCGTGACAATTGTGTTGTCTGTTCGCGGCGGGGGTAACTTTGCCACCACTCTCGCTCCGTTGGCCGATAGCGTTCCAAGTCACGCCGCACGCGTAGGACAAATCCCCACAAGCACGGCTCCCGCCGTCCGACATCAGGTGGTGCTCCGCCCGCGTACGATCAGCCCGCACTCGGCATCGTTCAGGTCAAGCAAGCGAAGACTCGACCAGTGCGCACTCTAGGACGCTTACGGAGGTAACTCATGAAAACCGCAAAATTTTCCCTGATGTTCCTGGCCTGTACTGCGGCGCTTCCCGCTGTCGCGCAAAATACGATGGACGCGCGCTGCGGGACGACGAATTTCGATAGAGCTCGAGACGTGTACACCATCGTCAATCCCGGTTCGGGAACGGCGAATCAGCAGTGTTTCATCACCGTGGTCCCGAAGGCCGCATGGCCCGGTGGTGCACCGAGCCTGGCCAGCTCGGAGCTGGTCGAAGGCAACTACGACGTGGTTCTGTCCGGCGGCGGCGGCGGCGCCGGCGGGAGCGCGATTCGCACCGGCTTGGGATTCGACGGTGCCGACGCGGTTCCGTTCAAGGGTACGCGTTACCTGCCGCCGGGCGTCTATAGGCTGACGTTCGGTTACGGCGGTCAAGGTGGACAGCCGTGTGTGACCGAGGAGCGAGGCGGACGCGGGGCCGATGGTGCGCCGACGGGTTTGTCCGAGGCTTACAGCGGCCAGACCATCGCCGGCTATCCTCGCGCCGAATCCTGGGATGGCCGCTACGCGGGGAGTTACCCGGTCGCGTCAGTCGGACAGACTCCCGGTTCCATGGACGTAGGTAACATGACTCCTGCGGCCAGGATCGGCGACCTTGGCGGTGGTGGCCATAGCGTCGGTGGAACCGGCGATTGCCAGGTCGGCGCCCAAGGCGGCCCTGGTTTCATCAAATTGGCACTTGCCGACGCCGCGCCGCAACCTGCGCCAGTGCAGCAGCCGGTGCAACCCGCCGCGCCCGCTGCGTCGTCCGATACCATGACGACACCCCCTCCCGCGGCCGTCATCCGCCCGGCTCGAAGGGACCGCAACTAAGCGAGCATTGCGCGCCAACGCCTGCCGCAGGGGTGCCTGAAAGCCGAGGTGTCCTTGCAGCAGGCGATGCAGTCCGGCGCAGCAACCCCCGCTCGCGCGCATTCCGTATGCCGCTGTATCGCATCGGGATCGTCGCCCTGAGTCTGGGTTTGCTGCCCCCCCATGCGGCGGCGTTGGACGACGCCGTGTCGGGCAAGAGCACTTCATCTCCGCCCCATCGGAGCGCACCGACGCAATGGGCGAGAACGTCCCAGTCGAACGCTACATCTGGCGTCAAGCGCGCTGCGGCCGGGCGCATCGGGGGAGCGTCACGCGACGTTCGCCATCTTGCAGACTGGGTCGTCGATTCCGGCGACAACGCGGGTCTGCCGTTCGTGATCGTCGATAAGACGAATGCCCGGGTATTCGTCTTCGACGCGAGCGGGCGCATCCAGGGCACGGCTCCCGCGCTGCTCGGGGTGACGCGCGGCGATCACACCGTCCCGGGAATCGGCGACCGGGAGTTGTCCGATATGCCGCCCGAAACTCGCACCACCCCGGCTGGACGATTCGTTGCGGCCCGGGGGATGAGCACGCGCGGCGAGGACGTGTTGTGGGTCGACTACGAAGCGGGCGTATCTCTTCACCGCGTGATCACCACCCTGCCCGAGGAGCGTCGCCTGCAGCGCCTGGCTTCCCCTACGCCTCTCGACAACCGCATTTCCTATGGCTGCATCAACGTACCGGCGCGATTCTATGAGAAGGTGGTCGTCCCGGCGTTTGAGCGTGGCAATGGCATCGTCTACGTGCTTCCGGAAACCCGCCCGACGCGTGAAGTCTTCGGCTCCTACGACGTCGACAAGCGGGCGCGGCATCAGGACCCCGTTCAGGCGCAAGTTGCGCCCATCGCGGGGGCATCGACGGACCAAGCGCCTCCGCGGCAAGAAAAATAATCTTCCTGCCAGACGGCAGGTCTCGAACGCGGATTGGAGCATTTCCCGGTTTGTGGTTTGAGTCAGAGCGGCTACCATTGCGACCTCTTGCAGCGGAAAGCGGGCGATCGCGATAACTTGCCAGTACCCGGGTGAGCGATTGAGGTGAGCGAACCGGAGTCCCGCTACGCCTGGCTGCGCCTGGCCGCTGCACTGGCGCTCATGACGCTCGGCGGCTCCGGGATGTACGGAGTCACGGTAGCGCTGCCGGCGGTGCAGGCCGAGTTCGGCGTCTCGCGCGCCGACGCGTCGCTGCCCTACACCCTGAACATGATCGGTTTCGGCCTTGGCGGAATCCTGATGGGACGCCTGGCGGACCGCTTCGGCGTCATGGTGCCGGCGCTCATCGGCTCGCTCTGCCTCGCGCTCGGAACGGTCGCGGCGGGTCTGTCGCAGAGCCTGTGGCAGTTCGCGCTGATCCAGGGCGTAGTGATCGGCTTTCTCGGCAGCTCCGGGACGTTTGCGCCGCTGGTGGCGGACATTTCACTCTGGTTCACGCGCCGCCGCGGCATCGCCGTGGCGATCTGCGCCAGCGGCAACTACTTCGCCGGCGCGCTGTGGCCGCCGTTGCTGCAGCACTTCTTCGATGCCTACGGTTGGCGCGCAACGTACGTCGGCGCCGGCGTTTTCATCCTCGTCGCGGCGGCACCGCTGGCGCTCGCGCTGCGCCGGCGGCCGCCGGTGCACGCGCTTACGCCAGTGGCAGCTGGCGCGCGGGCGTCGTCGCCGCAGGCGCTGGGTCTTTCGACCAACGCGCTATTCATGCTGCTGTGCCTATCGGGTTTGTCCTGCTGCGTCGCCATGTCGATGCCCCAGGTTCACATCGTCGCGTACTGCGGCGATCTCGGATTCGCTGCTGCGCGCGGTGCGGAAATGCTGTCGGTCATGCTCGCCTGCGGCATCGTCAGCCGGCTCGCCTCTGGCTGGATCTGCGACCGGATCGGCGGCCTGCGCACGCTGCTGCTCGGGGCGAGCCTGCAGGCGGTTGCGCTCGCGCTTTTCCTGCCATTCGACGGCCTCGGCGCGCTTTACGCGGTAGCGGCGCTATTCGGCCTGTTCCAGGGCGGAATCGTGCCGTCGTACGCCATCATCGTGCGCGAGCATTTTCCGGTGCGCGAGGCAGGCTGGCGGGTCGGTGCCGTACTGACCGCGACGCTGCTCGGCATGGCGCTCGGCGGCTGGATGTCGGGTGCGGTGTTCGACTTCACCGGCTCGTACCGCGCGGCCTTTCTCAACGGCATCGGCTGGAATCTGATCACGATCCTGATCGCCGCCGAGCTGCTGCGGCGCACACGCCGCGCCGCGCGCCTGCAGCCGGTTTAATCGTGGTCAAGCGCCGGGCTTGACAGGAACCGCTAAAATGCCCCCGCAACAAGCATTTACGACGACAACGTGACCCTTTTCGCGCTAGGCCTGAACCACCAGACCGCACCGCTCGACGTGCGCGAGCGCGTGGTGTTCGATTTCGATCGCCTGCGCGGCGCGCTCGCCGAAATCAAGGGCGGGCTGGCGGCCGAGGCGGCGATACTTTCCACCTGCAACCGCACCGAGCTCTATTTCTCTGCCGAACAGCCCAAGCCCGCCGCCGCGTGGCTGGCGCAGTTCCATCGCCTCGATCCTGGCGAACTGGCACCCTACCTGTACACGCTGCCACGCGAACAGGCAGTGCGGCATGCGTTTCGCGTCGCCTCGGGACTCGATTCGATGGTGCTCGGCGAGCCGCAGATCCTGGGCCAGCTGAAGGAGGCGGTGCGCGTCGCCGAAGCCGCCGGCACCCTCGGCACCGTGCTGCACAAGCTGTTCCAGCGTTCGTTTGCGGTAGCCAAGGAGGTCAGGTCGACCACCGAAGTCGGCGCCAACAACGTGTCGATGGCGGCAGCGGCGGTCAAGCTCGCGGCGCGCATTTTCCCCTCGCTGCAGGAGCAGAAGGTACTGTTCATCGGCGCGGGCGAGATGATCGAGCTGTGCGCGACGCATTTCGCGGCGCAGAACCCGGCGCGCATCAGCGTGGCGAACCGCACGCTGGAGCGCGCGCAGGCCCTGGCGCACCGCTTCGGCGGCCGCGCCATGGAATTGCGGGGCTTGGGCGAGCACCTGGCCGAGTACGACGTCGTGGTGAGCTGCACCGCCTCGTCGCTGCCGATCCTCGGCAAGGGGATGGTCGAGCGCGCGATCCGCGCGCGCCGGCGCCGTCCGATATTCATGGTCGATCTCGCGGTGCCGCGCGATATCGAGCCGGAAGTCGGCGACCTCGACGACGTGTTTCTTTACACCGTCGACGATCTGCAGGAGATCGTGCAGGACAACCTCGACGCGCGGCGCTCGGCGGTGGAGCAGGCCGAGGCGATCATCGAAACGCAGGTCGGCCAGTTCATGCACTGGATGGCGGCGCGCGAGGGCGTGCCGCTGATCCGCCAGCTGCGCGAGCAGGCCGAGCGCGCGCGCCGGCACGAGGTCGAGCGCGCGCTGAAGCTGCTGCACAAGGGCGAGGATCCGAAGCGGGTGCTCGAGACCCTCTCGCAGGGGCTCGCCAACAAGCTCATGCATGCCCCCACCCAGGCGCTGAACGAGGCCACGGGCGAAGAGCGGCGTGCGCTGAGCGAAGCCATCGCGCGCCTGTTCCGTCTACCCAGTTGAAGGACACGCTGCGCGCCCGGCTCGAGAGCCTGAGCGCCAGGCTCGAGGAGCTGAATGTGCTGCTCGCGGCGGAGGACGCGACGCGCGATCTGGACCAATTCCGCAAACTGTCGCGCGAGTATGCCGAGCTGACGGGCGTCGTCGCGCTATACACGCGTTACCGGCAGGCCGAGCACGACGCCGCCGCAGCGCGCGAAATTGCGGCCGATCCAGGCATGAAGGCGTTCGCCGAGGACGAGCTCAAGGCGGCGCGCGCCGCGATGGATCATCTCGAGGCCGAATTGCAGCGGCAGTTGCTGCCAAAGGACCCGAACGACGAGCGCAACATCTTTCTCGAGATCCGCGCCGGCACCGGGGGCGACGAGTCGGCGCTGTTCGCCGGCGACCTGCTGCGCATGTACACGCGTTATGCCGAGCGACAGGGCTGGCAGGTCGAAATCATCTCCGATAGCGCGTCCGAACTCGGCGGCTTCAAGGAAGTGATCGCGCGCATCGCCGGCCAAGGCGCCTTTTCCGCGCTCAAGTTCGAATCGGGCGGCCACCGCGTGCAGCGGGTGCCGGAGACCGAGGCGCAGGGGCGCATCCACACCTCGGCCTGCACCGTCGCCGTGCTGCCGGAAGCCGATGCGATCGACGACGTGGTACTCAACCCGGGGGAGCTGCGCGTCGACACCTTTCGCGCTTCCGGCGCCGGCGGGCAACACGTCAACAAGACCGATTCGGCCATCCGCGTCACGCATCTGCCGACCGGGATCGTGGTCGAGTGCCAGGATTCCCGTTCCCAGCACAAGAACCGGGAAAAGGCGCTCGCGGTGCTCGCTGCGCGCATCAAGGACAAGCGCGAGCGCGAGCAGCAGGCGAAGACGGCATCGACGCGCAAGCTCCTGATCGGGTCGGGCGACCGCTCGGGGCGCATCCGCACCTACAACTTTCCGCAGGGCCGCGTGACCGATCACCGCATCAACCTCACGCTCTACAAGATCGACCGCATCATGGACGGCGAGCTGGCGGAGCTGATCGGTGCGCTCGCGGCCGAGCTCCAGGCCGAGCAGCTCGAGCAGCTCGCGGCAGAGACTGCTTGAACGTCGCCGCGGCGCTCGCCTCGGCGCGCATCGAGCCGCGCGAAGCGCGCCTGCTGCTGGCCGAGGCGAGCGGCTACTCCGAGGCGAGCATTCTGGCGCATCCCGAGCGCGAGCTGCCCGAGACGGCGGCAGCGCGTTTCGGCGCGATGGCCGCGCGGCGGCGCGCGGGCGAACCCATGGCCTATGTCGTCGGTCGGCGAGAGTTCTACGGGCTCGCGTTCGAAGTGTCCCCTGCGGTGCTGATCCCGCGTCCCGAGACGGAGCTGCTGGTCGACTTGGCGCTCGAGCGCCGGCCGCGCACGGTTCTCGACCTGGGCACCGGTTGCGGTGCGATTGCGCTCGCGATCAAGCACGGTCTGCCGCAGGCGCGAGTGGTGGCGGCGGACAGGAGCGCGGCCGCGCTGGCGCTGGCGCGCGGCAATGCCGCTGCGCATTCGCTGGAGATCGACTTCCGCCTGGGCGAATGGTTTGCGCCCGTTGCCCGGGAGCGATTCGAACTGATTGTCGCCAACCCGCCTTATGTCGCTGAGGGGGATCCGCATCTCGCGCAGGGCGACCTGCGATTCGAGCCCCGCGAGGCGCTGGTTGCCGGCCCGGACGGTCTGGCCGCCATTCGGAAGATCGCGCGCCATGCCGCGGCCTTCCTGATGCCGGGCGGATGGTTGCTGCTCGAACACGGGATGGGTCAGGACGAAGCGGTGCGGGAGCTCCTGGTCGCGGGCGGATTTGACTCTGTTTCGGCTTGGCCCGACCTTGCAGGCATTGCACGCGTCTGCGGCGGCAGGATAAAATCCGAGTAACGTGATCAAGTATTAGGAGGATCCAGGCTATGGATGTCCAGCAACGCATCAAGGAGCAGGTGACGCAGAACCCGGTCGTTCTCTACATGAAGGGCACGCCGCAATTCCCGCAGTGCGGCTTTTCGTCGCTGGCGGTGCAGGTCCTGAGCGCCTGCGGCGTGAACCGGTTCTACAGCGTCAACGTGCTCGAGGACGCGGCGATTCGGGACGGCATCAAGGCATTCGCCAACTGGCCCACGATTCCGCAACTCTATGTGAACGGCGAATTCGTCGGCGGATCGGACATCATGCGCGAGATGTACGAATCCGGCGAACTGCAGCGAGTCCTGGAAAGCGTGAAGCAGCAGGCCTAGCTAGCGCTCGGCGGCGAGGCGCGCGCGGGCGCGTGCAATCGCTTTTCTGACCTGTCGCGGCGCGGTGCCGCCGCGATGGTCGCGGCCGGCAACCGAGCCTTCGAGGCTGAGCGAGGCGTAGACGTCATCGGCGATCAGCGCCGAAAAGCCCTGCAGCACGGATAGCGGCAGGTCCGCGAGATCGCAACCCGTCGCTTCCGCCTCGCGTACCGCATGCGCGACGATTGCATGCGCATCGCGAAACGGCACGTCCTTGCGCACGAGATAGTCGGCCAGATCGGTTGCGGTCGAGAACCCTTCGGCGGCGGCGGCGCGCATGGCCTGCGCACGCGGCTCGAGCCCTGCGACCAGCCCGGCAAAGGCGGCCAGCGAATCCCGCACCGTGTCTGCGGAGTCGAACAGCGGCTCCTTGTCTTCCTGATTGTCCTTGTTGTACGCCAGCGGCTGCGCCTTCATCAGCGCCAGCAGCGCCACCAGGTGGCCGAACACGCGACCCGACTTGCCGCGCACCAGTTCCGGGACGTCCGGGTTCTTCTTCTGCGGCATGATCGAAGAGCCGGTGCAGAAGCGATCCGGCAGGCGCACAAAGCCGAAGCGCGGGTTCATCCAGAGCACCAGCTCCTCTGCGAACCGGGAAAGGTGCACCATGATCAGCGCCGCGCAGGCAGCGAACTCGATGGCGAAATCCCGGTCCGACACGGCGTCGAGCGAATTCGCGGCGACACCGTCGAAGCCCAGTTCCCGCGCGACCTGCTCGCGGTCGATCGCAAACGTGGTGCCGGCCAGTGCCGCCGAACCGAGCGGCAGCACGTTGGTACGCCGGCGGCAGTCGGCGAGCCGCGCGCGGTCGCGCCCGAACATTTCGACGTAGGCGAGGAGGTGGTGGCCGAAGGTCACCGGCTGCGCCACCTGCAGGTGGGTGAAGCCGGGCATGACGAGCGCCGCATGGCGCTCGGCCTGGTCCAGCAGCGCCGTGGTGAGGGCCGCCAGGCGCTCGCGAATTACGTCGATCGCCTCGCGCAGCCAGAGCCGCACGTCGGTCACCACCTGGTCGTTGCGCGAGCGCGCGGTATGCAGGCGCTTGCCGGCGTCCCCGACCAGCTGCGTCAGGCGCCGCTCGATGTTGGTGTGCACGTCCTCGGCGTCGAGCGACCAGGCAAACGAGCCGTTTTCGATCTCGGCGCCGATGCTCGCCATGCCACGCTCGATCGCGGCAAAGTCCGCGCCTGAAAGTATGCCGCACGCGGCAAGCATGCGGGCATGCGCCAGAGAGCCCGCGATGTCGTGCTTGGCGAGCCGCTGGTCGAACCCGACCGACGCGGTGAAGCGCCTGACCAGTTCATCCACGGGTTCGTCGAACCGCGCCGACCACGGTTTCGCGTCCGCGGCAGCGGACGGCGCGGAGATCCTGCCGCGGCGCTTGGACGCTTCTTTAGGCATGGGGCATACTGGAAATGCGGCGCGCTGGCGCGCTGCGAAACAGACAATGTCAAGTATAAGTCAAAACGTCCAGCCGGACGCCCTCCCGGACCTGCGCAATCTCGGCGTGATCGCGCGCATCCTGCTGGGCGCGCACCTGCTCGCGCTGGGCGCGGTGGTCTTCGCGGAACCGTCCTGGCCGCAGGCGCTGATGCGGTTCGCGCGCGTCGCGGCGCTGCTCGAGCCGCTGCTCCTCGTGAGCGTGGTGGCGCTGTATGTCGCTTCGCCGTGGCTGGCACGGCTGCCTTACGCGTACGGTTGCGCCACGCTGCTCGCGATCGAAGTTGCGCTGGCGGCGACGCTGCATGAGCTTGCGGCGCAGGCCGGAAGCAATTTCGCGCCGGGCAGCCTGGCGCGCACGCTGGCGCTCGCCGCGGGAATCACGCTGCTGCTGCTGGGTTACTTCCGCCTCTGGGCGCGCGCCTATTCGCCCGCGCTGGCCGAGGCGCGGCTGCAGGCGCTGCAGGCACGGATCCGCCCGCATTTCCTGTTCAACAGCCTGAACGCCGTGCTATCGCTCATACGCCGCGACCCGCGGCGCGCCGAACGTGCCCTGGAGGACCTCGCCGACCTGTTTCGCGACCTGATCGCGGACGGGCGCAGGTTCGTGCGGCTGGCCGACGAGATTGCGCTGCTCGAGCGATATGCCGGGATCGAGAAGCTGCGCCTGGGCGAGCGCCTGCGCATCGTCTGGGAGCTCGATGGTGCGCCGTCCGATGCGCTGCTGCCGCCCATGGTGCTGCAGCCGTTGCTGGAAAACGCGGTGTACCACGGCGTGGAGCCGGCCACCGGTACTTCGGAGGTGCTGGTGCGCATCGAGCGGCGCGGCGACCGGGTGCTGGCGCAGATCGAGAACCCGTTTCGCGAGCATGAGCCGGCGCATCGCACCGGAAACCGCATGGCGCTCGAGAACATCCGCGAGCGCCTGCGCCTGTTTTTCGATGCCGAGGCGCGCCTGGAGTCGGTCGTCGAGCGGGGGCGCTATCGGGTCGAGATCGAGGTGCCGTACAAGCGCGGCGGAGCGGGCCCGGCGTGAGCCCGCTCGCGGTCTTCATTGCCGACGACGAACAGCCGGCACGCGAGCGGCTGAAGGAGCTTCTTGCGGACATCGCGCACGAGTTGCCCACGCGCGTCGTGGGCGAGGCGCGCAACGGTGTCGAGGCGGTGGAGCAGCTGCCGGGCAGCGCCGCGCGCGTGCTGCTGCTCGACATCGAGATGCCCGGCATGGGCGGCCTCGAAGTCGCGCGCCATCTCGCGGCCCTGCCCGGGGCGCCGTCGATCGTGTTCGTCACCGCGCACGACCGGCACGCGGTCGAGGCGTTCGAGCTCCATGCGCTCGATTACCTGATGAAGCCGGTGCGCGCTTCGCGTCTCGCCGCCGCGCTGCGCAGGGCCGCGGCGAGCCCGGCGCCGGCGCGCGAGCGCCTCGCGCGGGCCGCGACCGCGGCGCGCCAGTACTTTTCCGTGGCCGAACGCAATCGCATCGTGCTCGTGCCGGTGCGCGAGGTGATCTACTTCAAGGCGGAACTGAAGTACGTGACGCTGCGGACGCGCGCGGGCGAACATCTGATCGAGGAGCCGCTGGTGATGCTGGAGCGCGAATTCGCCGAGCATTACGTGCGCATCCACCGCAATTGCCTGGTGGCGCGCGCCGCGCTGCGCAGCTTCGAGCGCGCCGGCGGCGGCGACGATGAGCCGCGCTGGAACGTGGTGCTCGACGGGATTGTCGAACGGCTGCCGGTCAGCCGCCGCCAATGGCCGCTGGTCAAGGAGCTCGTCACGGAGGGCAGGCAATGATGCGCAATCTCGTCATCGCGACGCGCCGCAGCCGGCTGGCGCTGTGGCAGGCGGAGCACGTCAAAGCCCGCCTCGAAGGGCTGCACGCCGGATTGCGCGTCGCTCTGGCGCCGATGTCGACGCGTGGCGACGAGTTGCTCGACGCGACGCTCGCCACGGCCGGCGGCAAGGGGCTGTTCGTGAAGGAACTCGAGCTCGCGCTCGCCGAAGGGCGCGCCGATATCGCGGTGCACTCGATGAAGGACGTTCCGGTCGATCTGCCGCAGGGGTTCGCGCTCGCCGCGATCACCGAGCGCGAAGATCCTCGCGACGCCCTGGTCTGCAGCCGCTACGCCGGCCTTGCGCAGATGCCGCCCGGGGCGATCGTCGGCACCTCGAGCCTGCGGCGCCAGGCGCAGATCGCCGAGCGCCACCCGGCGCTCGAGGTACGCGCCCTGCGCGGCAACCTGGATACGCGCCTGGGCAAGCTCGATCGCGGCGATTACGCCGCCGTCGTGCTCGCCGCGGCGGGCTTGAAGCGACTTGGCCTGACCGCGCGCATCCGATGCCTGCTGCCGATCGAGGAGAGCCTTCCCGCGGCTGGACAGGCCGCACTGGGGATCGAGTGCCTGGTGGCGCGCTCCGATCTTTTCGAGCTCGTCGCGCCCCTCGCCGATGCTGCGACCACGGCTTGCGTACTCGCCGAGCGCGCGGTGAATCGCCATCTCGGCGGAAACTGCGCGGTGCCGCTGGGCGCCTTTGCGGAGCGCAGCGGCACCGGCCTGCGGCTGCGTGCCCTGGTCGCTTCGCCCGATGGGCGGCGCATCGCGCGCGCGGACGAGCTGGGGACCGCCGCCGATCCGGAGGCACTCGGTGCGCGCGTGGCGGAACTGTTGCGCGCGCGCGGCGCGGCCGAGATCCTGCAGGCGCTGACGCAGTGAAGGCGCGGCCGCTGGCCGGCAAGCGCATCGTGATCACGCGCCCGCGTGAGCTGGCCGCGGGGCTCGCCGCGCGCATTCTCGAAGCGGGCGGAGAGCCGGTGCTTTTTCCGGCGATCGAAATCCGCGATCTGGCGGACCTGCGGCCGTTTCATGGCATCGCCGACCGGCTGGAGGAATTCGATTGCGCGATCTTCGTCAGCCCCACGGCGGTGCGCAAGGCGCTGCCGTTGCTGCGCGCGCGCCGCGGCGCACGCCCATGGCCGGCGACGCTGCGCGTGGCCGCGATCGGGCGCGGCAGCCGGCGTGCCTTGCACGACGAAGGGATCGCCGGTGTGCTCGCGCCGGCAGGGCAGGCAGACAGCGAGGCGTTGCTCGCGATGCCCGAGTTCGCCGCGCCGGCCGGCCGGCGCGTCGTCATCGTCAGGGGCCGCGGTGGAAGGGAACTGCTGGGCGACACACTCGCCGCGCGCGGCGCGCGGGTGGAGTACGCGGAATGCTACGTCCGTGCCAGGCCCGATGCCGATGCAGGATCCGGGGAGGGGGCAGAGTTTTCGGCTGCAGCCGCCGACGCGGTGACCGTCGCCTCGGGCGAAGGCCTCGCCAACCTGCTCGAGATGCTCGATGAGCGCGGCCGCGAGCAGGTGCGCCAGACGCCGCTGTTCGTGCCGCACGCGCGCGTCGCCGAGCAAGCCGAGCGGCTCGGCGTGCGCAAGGTCACCGTCTCGGGCCCGGGAGACGACGAGACGCTGTCGGCGCTGGTTGCATACTTCCGCAGCGCCAAGTAAAAAGAGTTCGCATGGATCAGACTGAAACGCACCCCGCTGCGCCGCCCGAACCGCGTTCGCACCTCGCAGTGCTGGCGGGCGTCGGCCTTGCGCTTGCGCTCGCGTTCACCACGGCCCTGTGGTGGGACACGCGCGGCCGGATCGGATCGACGCAGGAGGAATTGGCGCGCCGGCTGCGCGATATCGAGGCCGAAAGCCGGGGCGCGCGCCTAGCGGCGCGTGAATCGCAGGAGGCAGTGCGCCTGGCCCAGGCCAAGCTTGCTGCCCTCGAAGCGCGCCTGGCGGAGTCGCAGAGCCAGCAGCTGGCGCTGGAAGCGCTCTATCAGGAGCTTTCCCGCAGCCGCGACGAATGGCATTTGGCCGAAATCGAGCAGGTGCTCGCGATCGCGCAGCAGCAGCTGCAGCTGGCGGGCAACGTGCGCGCCGCCCTGCTGGCGCTGCAGCTCGCGGAGAGCCGCCTGGGACGCAACGACCGGACACAGTTTCTGCCGGTGCGGCGCGCGCTCGCGCGGGATATCGACCGCCTCCGGTCGTTGCCGGCCATCGATCTGCCCGGCATGAGCCTGAAGCTGGATGCGTTGGTCGCCGCAGTCGATTCACTGCCGCTCGCGTTCGACGAGCGCGCCGAGCGGCCGCCAGCGTCCAAGGACGCCCCTGCGAGGGACGAGGGCCTCTGGCTGCGCTTCGGCGGCGAACTCTGGAAGGAACTGCGCCAGCTCGTGATCGTGCGCAGGATCGAGACCGCGGAGCCGCCCTTGCTGCCGCCGACGCAGGCCTACTTCGTGCGCGAGAACCTGAAGCTGCGGCTGCTCAACGCGCGCGTCGACCTGCTGACGCGCGACGAAGCGGGCTATCGCGAGGACCTGCGCGTCGCGCAACGCTGGATCCAGCGCTACTTCGATGTGCGCTCGAAACCCGCGCAGGGCGCTCTGGCGCAGCTCAAGCAGCTCTCGGCAGCGTCGATCAGTTTCGAGGCGCCCTCGATCGCCGAAAGCCTCGAGGCGGTGCGCGCCTTCAAGTCGCGCCGCGAGCGCGGCTAGGCTGGGATCGGCGTCGTGAAAGCGCTGTTCTGGTTCGTCGCGGTATTCGCCGCCGCAGCGGCAATTGCGGTGTTCGGGCGCACGCAGGACAGCTATGCGCTCCTCGTCTACCCGCCCTGGCGCGTCGAAATTTCGCTGTTGTTGTTCATCCTCGGTGCGCTGTTCGCGTTTGCACTCGGCTATGGCGTCATCAGGATGGTCCATCACACCCTCGCGCTGCCGGAGCACGTCCGCAGCTACCGCGAACGCAGGCGCAAGGAGCGCGGCCAGGCGGCGCTTGCCGCGGCGGTGCAGGCCTATCTCGAAGGCCGTTTCACGCGCGCCGAGAAAGAGGCCCGGCTGGCGTGGGAAGGCTGCGGCAATCCGGGCCTTGCGGCCCTGGTCGGCGCGCGCGCGGCGCACGAGTTGCGCGAGTTCGCGCGCCGCGATCAATGGTTCGAGCGCGCCGCCGCAGCGGGCGACGCATTGCAGGCGGCACGCCTGGTGTCGCAGGCGGAAGCTGCGCTTGACGAACGCGATTTCCCGCGCGCGCGCGAAGCGCTGCTCGCGCTGCACGGTGCCGGGCCGCGCCACATCTCCACGCTGCGCATGCTGCTGCGCGCGGAACGCGGTGCGCAGAACTGGGACGAGGTGCTGCGGCTCGCCACGCTGCTCGCCAAGCGCGGCGCGATCACGCCGGCGGCTGCGGCCGAGCACCAGGCGCAGGCCTGCGTCGAGCTGCTCGCCCGCGCCGCGAGTGACCGGCGCGGATTCGAGGAGCGCTGGCGCCGGATTCCGGGCAAGGACCAGATGCTGCCGCGCGTTGCGCTCGCCGGCGCGCGGCACGCCACGGCGTTCGGCAACGCCCCTCTGGCGCGCGAGATCGTCGAGCGCGCGCTGGCCGAGGATTGGGACGCGCCGCTGGTCGCGGCGTACGGTGAGCTGCCGCCGCTCGATGCGGCGGAAAGGGCGCGCGAAGCGCGTGCGCGCATCGAGCGCGCCGAGCGCTGGCTCGCGGCGCATCCGGAGGATCCGCAATTGCTGGCCGCGCTCGGGCGCCTGTGCGCGCACGCCGAGCTGTGGGGGCAGGCGCAGAGGTATCTGGAAGCGTCGCTGGCGTTCGAGTCGACTCGCGCGGCGCACGTCGAACAGGCGCGCCTGCTCGAGCGGTTAGGGCAGCCGGCGGAGGCGGCGGCGCATTACCGCAAGGCGGCCGAGATGCCATAGCGCGAATGCTCGCGGCGCCGCGGAGCGGCGTTCGGGCTGTGTTGTCAGTAAACAATAAAAGATGTTATTGTTTAATACGATGCAATCACTGAACACCACGGTCGAGGCTCAGCGCCGGGAGCGCGACCGGGCGCTGCGGCGAAGCAGCGTGCCGCGCGAACTCGCGGCGCCGCTGTCGAAAGCGCTCGCCTCCACGCTCGTCAAGGTCATCACGGGGCCGCGCCGGGCAGGAAAATCGACGCTTGCTTTCCAGGTGCTTGCCGACAGGCGCTTTGCCTACCTCAATTTCGAGGACGATGCATTGCGCGGCGAGACCGATGGCGACGAGCTGGTCGAGGCGATCGAAGCGGTGTACGGCGAGACCGAGTTCTTTTTTTTTGACGAGATTCAGAACTACCCGCGCTGGGAGAGCTTCATCAACAAGCTGCACCGCCGGGGCTGCAACCTGGTCATTACCGGATCCAATTCGCGCCTGCTCAGCCGGGAGCTTGCGTCGGCCCTGACGGGTCGGCACCTGCCGTTCGAACTGCTGCCGTTCAGCTTTCCGGAGTTTCTCCTCGCTGCGGGCAGCCGCGAAGCCGATGCGGCCGCATCCTTTCAGCGCTACCTGCTGTGGGGCGGTTTTCCGGAGGTGGTGCTGGGAGGCGCCGAGCCGTCCGGTTACCTGCGCACGCTGTTCGATTCCGTGGTGCTGCGCGACATCGTGACGCGCCACCGGATCCGCGCTTCGACGGCGATGCACGACCTGCTCAACCTCCTGATCAATAACGCCGCAAGCCGCTTCTCGGCGCGCAGCCTCGAGCGTTCCCTGGGTGCGCTTTCGACGGCGACCATCCAGAAGTTCATCGGCTATTGCCGCGAGGCCTATCTGGTGCAGGATCTGCAGCCGTACTTTTTCAAACCGAAAATCCGTCTCAAGGCCGACCGGAAAATCTATGCCCTGGACAACGGGCTCATTTCCGCCGTCTCGCAGCCGGTTACCGCGAACACGTCGCGCCTGCTGGAGAACCTGGTCTTCGTCGAACTGGTGCGGCGCGGATTCAAGCCCAACAGGGACCTGTTCTACTACCAGACCCGCTCCGGCGCCGAGGTGGATTTCCTGCTGCGGCGGGGCTCCGAGAACCTCGAACTGCTGCAAGTCACGCAGAACCTCTCGGCGCTGAAGACGCGCGAGCGGGAGATCCGCGCGCTGCGCCTGGGCGCCGAAGAACTGAAGCCGCGCCGTCTCACCGTGGTGACGCTCGATTCGACGGAGAGGATTCGCGGCGCCGATCCGGACATCAACGTCGTCCCCTGCCGGAACTGGCTGACGGTACGCGCGTGGAACCGCTGAGCCGTCGCGGCGCGGCCGGTGCCGCGCGCGCAGCCTGGCGATCGAGGTGAAGACGGCGCCGCGGTTCCAGAGCGGCATGGTTGCCGGACTTGCAGCGATCGCGGAATTGCCGCAGGTGGTTCG
>Ga0156086_1047_pt1 | contig 15202 bp, 13 predicted proteins | sample RifCSPlowO2_02_FD_107739 | JGI IMG/M metagenome (GOLD analysis project Ga0156086, IMG submission 107739) | Betaproteobacteria bacterium RIFCSPLOWO2_02_FULL_68_150
CGTCTGACCGATGCGCTGGCGCCACGGGTGGGCGGTCCACTGCCGAAGTCCCGGAACCCGTTCGCCGTGCAGTACTCCTGACCTGACTCCCGCCGGCGAGAGCCCGCCGCCGTAAAAGACGCCGGTCCGGCTAACGCCGACTATGACACCCTTAGCTAGGACATGGCCGCGATCGGCCGTTGTTGGCGTTCTGCGACCATGGATGGCGGCGCCGAATCCGCCGCATTTCGGCCACTCGAGCGTAGACTGATTTTCGACCAGGGTTAGTTGGGCGTTCCGCCCACTGACCCCGGTGCTTACGCGCGCAAGTCGCACGACCACATGCTTCCGATAACCGGACCGCCGATCACCACGTCATCGCTAACCCTGCGGATTTTCGTGCCGGAAGATACGCCGAAGGTCTTCGTAATGAGCCAGGAATCTGGCATACGCACGTGGCTTTCGGACCAGGTCTATGAGGATGCGCAATCTGCTCTTGAAGTGCTGCGATACCTGATCACCAAATGCCGCGACCCTGGTACGCCAGCACTCGGACCCTACGTCCTGGGCGTTTGCCTCACGAGATCATCGGAATTGATTGGGCATGTCGGGTTGAGTCCGCTGGGCGACCAGGTTGAGGTGGGCTGCGCAATCGAGCATAGGTTCCAAGGTAGAGGGTTCGCGATTGAGGCAATCAAGGCGATCTCGGAATGGGGTCTGCAACGTTTCGGGTTGGCACACGTGCTTGGGATCGTTGCAACTGAAAACATTGCTTCATGCAGGGTCCTTGAGCGAGCCGGCTTCGCGTTGATCGATGAATCGATGCGTAGTCTCCACGGCCAAACGCGACTCGTAAGAACCTACCGTAAGGAACCGCGAATAGGTGTCGATCGGGTGATCGAATAGCATAGGGCTGCGAATGTCCGGTTCCGCATTCCGGCCGTTCGAGCATAGCCTGACTTCAGGCTAGGGTTGACAGGGCTACCCACAGGTCCGTGCACCGACGCTCAAGGCGCCACCAAGCGAGGACTACCTTTAGACGACCTCTACGGCCATCTTCAGTCCAGCAGCTTTCAGGACTGCGTGCAACGTGGAAAAGCGAGGATTGCCGTTCGACGAAAGCGCGCGATAAAGGCTTTCGCGCGGCACGCCCGCCGCCTTCGCAAGCTTGGCCATACCCTTTGCCTCGGCAACGGTTCTGAGCGCCGCAAGATAGACGCGAGGATCGCCGTCTTCCGCGGCCGCGCTGAGGTACTCCGCAGCCAGCGCGGGGTCAGACCGCAGTTCGCCAACCAGCCGCTCTCGGTGCGAGACCGTCAGCCCTTTCCGCGTGGATCGCGGTTTTTCCGATTTTCGTACTCTTGCCATAGTGCCACCGCCTTCTTGATGTCCGCATCCTGCTTTCGTTTGTCACCGCCGCACAACAAAACAATCACCATCTGACCTTCGCGCCCAAAGTAGACGCGGTACCCTGGCCCCCAATCCACCCGCAATTCCCTGACACCATCCTGCAGAAACTTGCAGTCGCCAAAGTTTCCGACCTCAAGCCGTTCCAGCCGAGCCAGGATTCGTGCCTTCGCCTGCCGGTCGTGAAGACTCGAAAGCCATTCCGAGAAAGGCTCATGGCCTGTCGCTGTCCGGTAACGCCTGATCTCGAACACGTGTTGTTAGTGTATTGTATACGTTACAGTTGGCCAATACGGATTGTGCCGTATTTGTGCCGTAAGCTCACACGCGCCGATAAAGCTTGCGCACCACACGCAGCGCGTTGGTCCCCGATTGCTCGAGGAACTCGCGATAGACCTGGAGCACGTAGTTGTCATCGGGCAGTGGCGCATACGGGCGCCACGGCGTGCAAAGCACCGCGTCGAATCCGGCCGGCACCGCGAGCGTGAGAAACGCGTTCTCCAGCGCGAGCTTCAGGTCTGAGCCGTCTGCGGCCTTGGCCGGCAGCTGCTGCCCGATGTTCGTGAGCCCGCCCATCAGGTGAATGCCCTTCAATTCGGCGTCCGCGCGCAAGGCGTGAATCGCCTCCAGCGTCGCACGGTGCATCCCCTGGGTGTCGGCGACGACGGCGCTGACGGAAATGTCGATGAAGACGTCGCGGAGCGCAATGCCGTAGTCGCGATTCAGCCGCAGCGCCGCGCGCTTCGCGGTGGAGGCGAAATCCGCCGCGGTCTTGTTCGCCCTGGCAACGCCGTTCTCCACCCGCTCGGAGACCATCACCACGACGCGGAACGGCCGCAGCCGGTAGAGCTCCATTAGGTGCCACCGGTCCTCGGTGATCGAATTGACAAGGGGCAGCTGGCCACCGGCACGTGCCTGGTCGTAGGTCCTGAGGCACAGCTCCTGCGTCGGCGCGTCGGGGTAATCGAAGCACAGCGGCAGCGGCACCGCTTCCTGGATGGCCCGGATCACGATGACGAGATACTGCGGATCGCTCTGCGCCCGCGCTCCGATGGTGACGTCCAGGCTGGCCGCCCCGGCCTCGGCCTGCCGCACGGCGAGCGCCTGGATGCCCGCGAGATCGTTGCACTCCAGCAACTCGCGCGTGCTCTTGAAGCCGGGATTGATCCGGTCGCCGATCAGGGTGATGCCGAAACCAGCCGGGGTCTGAGTCACGATGGATTCCCTGCGGCGTCGATCGGATCGAATCCGATGCGGCTCATGAAGGTCTTCTGGAAATCCGGCAGCGCGCTGAGCTCCAGGCTGCGGCAGCGCGCCGCAAGCTCGCTCGCGTGCGCGCGCGCGCGCGTCGAAGCGAGCATGCGGCACGCCCCTGCGCCCGCCGCGTTGCCCACCTGCTCGAAGCGCTCGAGCGGAAGGGCCGGAAAGAGGCCGATGCCGACCCCGCTGCGCACGTCCAGATAGGCGCCGAATGCGCCGGCGATGACAAAGCGTTCCACGGCCAGGGCTTCGATTCCCGCATGGCGCAGGAGCAGGTCGGTGCACGCCCGTATCGCCGCCTTGGCGAGTTGCACCGCACGCACGTCGTCCTGCGTCAGTTCAACCCCGGGCGCAATGCGCGCAGCGCGCCGCCCGGCGTCGTCGCGCACGAGCGGGTGATGCGCAAGCAGGCGCCCGCGATCGTTGATCGCCCCGGCTTGCCGCAATGCCGCGAGCGCATCGATCACGCCCGAGCCGCAGACGCCCACCGCCTCGCCGCCGCCGATGACCTGCACGGTGAGCTCGCGGCCGCGCGCGGCGACTCTTTCGATGGCGCCCTCGGCGGCCCGCATCCCGCAGGAGATGTGCCCGCCTTCGAGCGCGGGGCCGGACGGACACGAGGCGCTGTGCAGCTCACCGCGATGCACGAGCGAGACCTCCGTGTTGGTGCCGATGTCCATCACGAGGCTCGTCGCAGTCTCCGACCAGCGCGCCTCGGTGGCGAGGAGCGCCGCGACATGGTCGCCGCCCACGAAACCGCCGATGCCGGGTGCGAGATGCACGTATGCCCCGGCGCAGGCCGCGAGCTCGAGGTCCCGCGCCTTGACCCCCATCGCCTCGCGCACCGCCGCCACAAAGGGCGCGCGGCCGAGCTGCCGCACGGGCAGGCCGAGCAACAAGTGCTGCATCGCCGGGTTGCCGGAGACGACGATGTCGACGATATCCTCAGGTTTCGCGTGCAGCCCGCGCGTCAGATCATGGGCGAGCGCGTTGATGCCGTCGACCGCGGCGGTGCGCAACTCCGCCGCGGTTTCGGCCGAGTGGGCCGCATGGTTGATGCGGCTGATCACGTCGGCGCCCCAGCCGGACTGGGGATTCTCGAGGCCGAGGCTGGCGAGCAGGGCGCCGCGCTCGAGATCGACGAGGAATCCCGCGAGATTGGTGGTTCCCAGGTCGACCGCGAGGCCCAGCGTGCGGCTTCCCGCCGGCGCCACGCCGATCAGCTCCCGCCCGCGCACGCGTGCACGCAGCGCGCCGCGCTCCCGGCGCAGCAGGCCGGGCAGTTGCCGCGCGGCGCTCAGGTCCACCGTCTCCACGGCCCCGGGCGCCAGCGCGCGAAGCAGCCGGTCGGCGTCTGCATGCGGCGCGGCGAGCGTGGCTTCCGGGACGGCGACGTCGTACGCCCGCACGGACGGCGCGTGTTCCAGTTCCGGCACCGCAGAACGGTCCGCGATGTCGGCGCGCACGATCGGCGCGGTCGAGCGCGGCGCGACCTCGATCACGCAGTCGGAGTGGGCCTGCAGCTGGCAGGCCCGCAGCCACTTGCGGCCGCGGCCCCGATCCACGCTGCCCTCTGTGACGCGCACCATGCAGGTGCCGCAGGTGCCGCGACCGCCGCAGGCGCCGATGATGCGCACCCCGCCGCGGCGCGCGCTCTGGTAGATCGTTTCTCCCTCGCGGGTCGCGATCTCGCGATCGAGGTGCGCAAAGCGCAGCCGGTATTGACGCGCGGTAGCGCTCACAGCAGAAGGTCCGCGCGCGCGACTCGGCAGCGCGGCAGATTCGGGCAAGTGTCGCAGCGCGACCAGCGCGCCCTGGGCAGGTCGAGACCGACGCCGAGAACCATCGACGCGGACTTGAGTGGGTGCATCGTCGACCCGTGCGCGAGCGTCACCCCGGCGCGCCTGGCATGCGCGAGGCGCAGCACCGCGGGCTGGGCTTCCAGCGCGAGCCCGGGATCTCCCGCGCGCAATTCGCCGGCCATCGTGAGCCCGCGGCGCCGCAAGAGTGTGTGTACGCGGTCCTGCGCGCGGCGCACGACCGCCAGCAACAACTCGTTGCCGAGGGCATCGAGCGCGACCGCAAGCGACGCGCGGCGCTCCCCGAAGAGTGCGCTCACCCTCTGCTCCAGCGCGGCGCCGATCGTTGCGACCCCGCACGCGAGCGCGGTCAACATGCCCGACGATGGCAGCAATTTCGGCGCCTCGATGCGCTCGCCGCCAGCGCACAGGATCCGCCCGGGCGGCGCCTCGAGCGGCACCACGCAAAAGCTGTACGCGGGCTGCACCAGGTTTTCCCGGCGCAGCAGCGCCAATGCCGTGCTGCGCACGCGCTGCTCGAGCGCCGTGCGCTTCAGCGGCGCAGCCGCGACCTGGGCGAGCACGTCGAAGCCGCCCGCGCTGACCGCGAAGCTGCGCGTCCTATCCGGCGTACTTGCGCGCCGCATCGAACATGGCCCGCACGTTTTCCACGGGAGTCTCGTCGGGAATGCCGAACGCGCAGTCGAGCATCAGCCGCCCGCCCTTCGCAAAGACGTTTTCGGCGAGGTGCCTGACCGCCGAGTCGACTTGCGCCGGCTTGCCGGTCGTCATCAGCGAGGGCGACAGATTGCCGCGCAGCGCGACGACGTCGCCGAGCACCTCGAAGGCGCGGACCATGTCCGTGCGCTCGAACCAGTAGATGCACTTGCCGGGCGGTACATCGCGGATGATCTCCAGGCGCTTGGTGCAGTCCGCTTCCCACAAGGGCATCGGGATCAGGTCGGCGTCGATCAGGCCGATCATCAGCCGGCGGAACGACGGCCACCAAAACGTGCGGAACTGTGCATCGGACATGAACGCGTCGGGCGCCCAGTGGATCGGGATGAAGACGATCGGGTTGCGGCTTGCTTTCGCGCCCGCCACCGCCTGGCGCAGCAGGAAGACGGCGGCCTTGTCGAGCGCCTCCAGCACCTTGTCCTTGCGCCGATACAGGTCGGTCATCATGCCGCGCGCGCCGCGGAAGTAGTCCGCGAGGAAATCGTACGGCGACACCGACGTGGCAAGGTTCGTGCACGGGTAACCGAGCGAGTTCATGCGCTCGGTGAACGCCGCATGGTGGCCGATATAACGCTCCACTTCTTCGGCGGCGCGCATCACGTTCTCGAGTGCCTGGCGCAGCCGCGGCTTGGCGAAGCTGCGCACGCCGCCGACCAGGCGGAAGTAGTGCAGCCCCGGGAAGTGCGGCAGCTCCTCGAACCCCTCGAACACGCCCGCGACGCGGGGCAGGTAGGTGTGCAGGTAGTACCCCGTGGGATCGAAGATGAACTCATCGTACTCCTCCGCCTTCATGTACTCCCGGTCCAGGTACTGGAAGGGCTGGTCGTCCCGCACGCCGTGGCCCGGCCATTGCAGCTGCTTGAAGCCGACAGCTTCGAGCGCGCGTCCCGAAGCGCTCTGCAGCACCATCGGGTTGTAGGCCTCGGGGTCGAACTCGACGATCGCGCGCTCGGCGATCTCGCGCGTCAGCTCGTACTCGTACATCAGCTGCCGGCAGGTGATGCCGGCGTACTTCGCCAGCCAGAACGTCGCGTACATGATGACCGGCATGCGGTCGGGTTGGCGCAGCGCGACGCAGTCCATGATGCGCTGCCAGCGCCTGGCGTACCCGGGCCCGCCTGCGGGCGCGGTTGAAGCGGGCGTTCCGGTCTCTTGCGCGCTCATGCGGCCGCCGCCCAGTTTTTGCACAACGAAACCGCGTCTACCGCGTTGCGGCCAAAGGCGTCCGCCCCGGCGTAGGCGCGCACCGTCTCGTCGATCTGGCCGCCGCCGATCATGATCTTGAGGCGCTCGCGCGCGCCCGCCGCCTCGATCGCGCCGATGGTTTCCTTCATCGAATCGAAGGCGAGCGTGAGGAATCCCGAGAGCCCGACCACGTCCGGCTGGAAGCCGCTGATCTCCTCGAGGAAGGTCTGCACCGGCACGTCGACGCCGATGTCCTTCACCTCGAAGCCGTTGATGTCGAGCATGAAGGTCACGATGTTCTTGCCGATGTCGTGCAGGTCGCCGTGCACCGTGCCGATCAGGACCCGCGCGAGCTTGCGCTGCGCGGGGCCGTCCGAGTGCCGGATGAGCGGCTTCGCCACTGCGCCGATCTTCTCGAGCATCTCGCCGGCGAGCACCAGCTCCGGCAGGAAGTACTCGCCCTGCGAAAAGCGCTGGCCGACGATGTCCATCGCCATTCGGCAAACCTCCAGCACCCGCAGCGGGTTCGCCTTTTCCTCCAGCAGCATCCTGTTGGCGAGCGCGATCGCCTCGTCCTCGCGCATATCCGACAGCCACTCGATCAACTGCTTTTCCTGCTCCGCGCGCTCGCTCATCATGCCTCCGCGTTCGATCGTTCAGCCGCCCGTTGCGGCGGCCGGTGCCCGCCCGCAACGGCGCAGTCCCGACTCGACGATGATTTCGGCCAGCGTGCTCTCGTTGCGATGGCCCATGAAGTGAAACCCGCCCACGCCCTCGATCTGCGAGAGGGCGCGGATGATCCCGATGGCGGCGCGCTTGCTTTCGGCGCGCGGGTCCGCGGCGCGCCCGATGCGCTCCAGCAGCTCGCGCGGTACGTGCACGCCCGGCACCTTCTCCGCCATGCGCTGCAGCGCCTTCGCGTTGCCGAGCGTGCCGACGCCCGCGAGGATCGTGCAGCGCCGGTGCAGGCCGCGCTCGCGCACCGCGCGCATGAACGCCTCCATGCGGCCGACGTCGAAGCAGAACTGCGTCTGGATGAAGCGCGCGCCGGCGGCGACCTTGTTCTCCAGGTTCGCGATGCGCCCGGCGTGCGGCGGCACGAACGGATTGACGGTCGCGCCGAGGAAGAAGTCCGGCGCGTGCTCGAGCCTGCGCCCCGAGGCGAAGGTGCCCGCGTCGCGCATGCCGCGCGCGATGCCCAGGAGCGTCGTCGCGTCGAGGTCGAACACGGGCTTCGCCTGGGGCTGGTCGCCCTGGCTGACGTCGTCGCCGGTGAGGCACAGGATATTGCGCACGCCGAGCGCCGCCGCGCCGAGGATGTCACCCTGGATCGCAATGCGGTTGCGGTCGCGACACACCACCTGATAGATCGGCGTGTGGCCGTTCGCCGCGAGGATCGCGGAGGCCGCCACGCTCGACATGTGGCAGTTGCCGCCCGCGCCGTCGGTGAGGTTGATCGCATCGACCAGGTTCTCGAAATGATCGGCGCGCGCGAGGAACCCCGCGGGATCGGCGGAATCCGGCGGCGCAAGCTCGACCGTGACGACGAAGCGCCCCGACTGGCACGCCCGCTCGAGCGGCCCGGGCTCATGCGTGATCGGCGCGCCGCCGCGCGGAGGCTCCGCGCGCGGAGGCTCGCTCAGGATGACCGGCACCCAGGAAGATCGTCCCTCACGCGCATGGTCGAGCGGCCGCAGGAGCGCGCCGCCTTCCTTCACGGACAGACCGATGCGCTTCGCCCCGTCCATCGCCTCCAGCCACACGCAGCGCACCTGCGGATCGACTTCGCAGCCGCCGTCGGCGCGCACGCCGCCGCACGGGCCGTTGCGCATCTGCTTCGCGCAGTTCATGGGGCATGCCATGCCGGTGCCCGACAGGACGCACTCGCCGCACATCCGGCAATCGAAGAGGAACCCCTTGATTGCGCGCTCCACCGGCCGCGCCACGGCTTCCGCGCCGGCGCGTCCGAGCAGGCGCACCAGGGGCGCGAGCCAGGGCGCCAGCCGCGCCAGGGTCTGGTAGACACTTCGCAGACCGCGCGCGTGGCGAACCGACCAGCGGCGCGCGGCGTACATTCTTCAGCCGTGGCCCGCGCGGCGGATCAGCGCCCCGCCGGCAAGGTGAGTCAGCGCGTCGGCGCTGTGCAGCGCGAGCTCCAGGTTGCGGCGCGCGATCCGCGCGTGCTCGCGGACCAGGGGCTCCGCGCGCGCGCTCGATCGCGCCTCGAGCGCAGCGACGATCTCGTAGTGCTGCGTCTGCGCGATCCTCAGGATTGCGAGCGAATCGGGAATCCTGGCCTGCGCCGACACGAACGCGTCGGGCGCGGCGAAGGGCAACGAGACGACCGTCGCGAGGATGCGCTCCACCATCGCGCTGCCCGCGGCCTCCACCAGCAGGCCGTGAAACCGCGCATTGAGCGTGCCGTAGCGCGACAACTGCTCATCGCCGGGCGCCGCCGTTGCCAGCAGCGTATCCATCGCCGCGAGGCAATCCTTCAGGTCGTCGAGCGTTGCCGCGGGCACGCCGCGCTCGGCCGCCATGCGCGCGGCCAGCCCCTCCAGCGCACCCCGGATCTCGATGGCGTCGAAGATCTCCGCTTCGCTGAAGCTGCGCACGACATAGCCGTTCGGTTGCGCGGACTGGAGCAGCCCCTCGGCAGCGAGGCGCTGCAACGCAGCCCGGACCGGCGTGCGGGAAACGCCGAGGACATCCACCATCCCGAGCTCCGTGAGACGCTTGCCTGCGCGCACGCTGCCGCGCAGGACCATGTCGCGAATCCCGAGGACCGCGCGATCGGTCTGCGTCGCTTGCTTCAGCAACGCGTTCGACCGGCCCGGGCGCACATTTTTCATTGAACGATCTGTCTACCGGCGTTGTATACAACCGCGCGCCGCGGATCACAACCGAGGCACGCAAAGCCCGGCCAAGCAAATTCGATTTCGTTGAGTTTGAATAAGGATTGCGCCGAATTCCGCCTTGACGTGCGGCCGTTTCGGCAAAGGGAATCGTTCGCCAGGCTGGGACTGTATACAGAACCGGGTGATGCGTCTTCACGCGTGTCAGCCGGATAACCGCACGCTTTGTCTTGGTCAGGGGCCGTTGTCCATTGGTCGACCCGTGGTGACGCTCTCCAGCACGGCGGCGAGCAACGCTGGTGCCGTGATGTGCGGGTTGTGACTGGCGTCGATTTCAACGTATTGCCAGCCCCGCTCGCTCCGCGCGCGCTGCGCAAACTGGCGAAAGACATCGCCGGGACCCGGTCGCGTGCAATAGACGTAAGTCCGCGGCAAGCGTTCCACTGCTCCGGTCAGGCGAATCGGCTGCCGGAAAGTCTCGAGCGGCTGCATCACGCGCCGCGGTGTGGCCCAGGCGAGATCCGCCTCGCTAGTGTCCTGCGGCATCGGATTGGGAGGTATGCGCCATCCTCCCCCCTCGACACGTGCTGCATCGAGCATCCGGGCGCGATCCTCCGCACCGAGAAGATCAAGCAGCGACTGGCCGTCTCGGGGAACGAAGGCGTCGAGGTACACGAGGCGCGAGAGGCAGTCCGGAACTCTGTCGGCAACGCCGGTAGCGACCATGCCGCCGTAACTGTGGCCGATCAGCACGGGGTCCTTCGGATCCTCGTATCGAATCACGGCCAGCAGGTCGGCAATATGCGCCTCCAGATCGACGTCCTTGCCTGCGAGGTGCGAGCGCTCTCCCAATCCCGTATAGCTCGGGGTCAGCAGCTCGTGCCCGTGCTCGCGCAGCAGCGGTCGCATCTTCTTCCAGGACCAGCCGGCTGACCACGCACCATGCGCCACCAGAAAAGTCGCCAAAGCCCTTCTCCCTGAAAGAAGGAACCGTTGCCGCCCCACGAAGTCGGCAGGAGTTACGAATGGGGTTAGCGAGTGTACGCCTCGAGTTTTTTTGACCAAGAGCAACCCGCTACGCGTGGAACCCTTGACGGCGACGGGCTGCGTGACTAGGCTTAATCCGAATAGCGATTCGGATTGCGCTGCGGCAGCATGAGGAGTTGCCGCGCCGGCTGGAGGAGGGCGTCCGATCGATCAAACCCGGCGGGTGGACCGCACTGGAAAGCTACGACGCGCATCGGCAAGGCCGGCGGCGCGTATTCGCATCAACCGGCGACACACGGAGGAAACGATGAGCACTCGACGCAGTCTTTCGGCAGCGGCCGTCGTCATGGCAGCCGCGTTCGCAGCGTCCCAGCCGACGTCGGCCCAGGAGCTGGTGTATGGCTCGTGGCTGCCGGCAGGGGAATACCTCAGCCGCGTCGCGCTGCCCAAGATTTTCGAAGGCATCGCCAGGGACACCAACGGTGCGGTGAAGTGGAAACTCGTTGCGGGCGGCCAGCTGGCCGATCCGAAGACGACCTTCTCGGCGGTGCAAGACGGGCTCATGGCGGCGGGCATCGGCATCGCGTCCTATGTGCCGAGCACCGTGCCCGCGGTCAATACGATCTACAGCACCATAGTCTTCGGCGACAACAACGTCGCCGCGAGCGGGGCGGCGCTGGAGACGCTTACCCTCAACTGCCCCGCGTGCCTCGCCGAGATGAGGAAGCTCAATGCGGTACCGCTTGCAGGCTGGGTCGCCGGCCCGTATTACCTCGCCTGCCGCGAGCCGGTGCGCTCGCTCGCCGAGCTCAAGGGCAAGCGCGTGCGCGCCACCGGCGGCAACAACGAGTTGATGACGATGCTCGGCGCGGTGCCGGTCGCCGCAACGCTCGTCGAGGCGGTCGGCCTGTTGCAGCGCGGCGGCATGGACTGCCAGTTCGGCACCCACGGCTGGCTCAAGGTCTTCGGCTACGGTGACGTCGTCAAGTCGGTGACCGATCAGCCGCTCGGCATGACGGGCCCGGCAATCGGCCTGATGCTCAATCGCGACACCTGGAACAAGTTCACCCTCGAGCAGAAGAAAGTGCACCTGAAGTACGCGGCGCAATTGAGCGCGATGCTCTCGCTGGGACAATTCGTCGTCGAGGAGGAACGGATCCTCAAAGAGCTGGTACAGACCAAGGGATTGTCCGTGCTCAAGGTCAACGGGCAGGAGTTCGACGCGGTTGCCAGCAAGTACGAAGCCATCCAGCGCGCGCGCAACGTCGAGAACGCGAAGAAATTCCACGTTCCCAATCCCGAGGCGATCGTCGACGCCTATGCGGCGAATCGCAGGAAGTGGGAAGGGCTGTCGAAAGGCATCGGACGCGACGTCGACAAGTTCGCCGCCGCGATCCAGCGCGAAATCTACGATAAGGTCGATCCCGGCAAGTTCTGATCGCCACGAGCAGGCCGCACGATGAACCGGATGCTCAGCTGGCTCGACGTGCCGAGCCGGGTCCTTCTCTGGATCTCGCTGGTCGCGGGTTTTCTGATGATGGTGCACGTGACGGTCGACGTGGCGGCGCGCGCGTTCTTCAACCGGCCGCTCTCCGGCACCAACGAAGTGGTCTCAGCGTGCTACATGGTCGCAGCGGCCTTTCTGCCCTGGGCGCGCATTGCGCGCAGCGACGGCCATATCTGGGTCGAACTTTTCACCCGCAAGGCGCCGGCGCGCTTCAACGAATGGCTCGACATCCTCGTCAAGCTGCTGATCGTCGTCTACGTCGCCGTCTTTACGTGGCAAACCGGCATGCGCGCCGTGGAGCAGGTGCTGGCGGGCGAGGTCTGGGAGGTGGCCGGCGGCTACCTTCCGGTCTGGCCGAGCCGCTGCATCCTGCCGATTTCCGGCGGCCTGATGATCCTGGTGCTGCTCGGACGGCTCGGCCAGGACGTCGCGCTGGCGCGGCGACGCTGATCGCACCCGGATCCGCAACGTGAACGCCCTCTGGCTGACGCTCGCCAGCCTCGCCGCCATTCTTGTGCTCATCGGCCTGCGCGTGCCGATCGGCGTCGCCCTCGGCGCCGTCGCTTTCGCGGGCTTCTGGCACCTGCGCAACCTCACGGTGGCGCTCGGCGTGATCCGGGAGACGCCGTTCGTGTTCGCGGCGAACTGGGACCTCTCCGCGATCCCGATGTTCCTGCTGATGGGCGCGATCGCCAACAATTCGGGCATCAGCGCGTCGCTGTTTCGCGCAGCCCGCGTATGGTTCAGCGGCCTGCCGGGCGGCCTCGCCGTGGCGACCAACATCGCGAGCGCGGGCTTCGCCGCCGCGTGCGGCTCGAGCATCGCTGCAGCCGCCGCGATGGCTCGTCTGGCGGTGCCCGAGATGCTCAAGCACGGATACGACAAGGCGCTCGCCGCGGGCGTGGTGGCGAGCGCGGGCACCCTCGCCGCGCTGATCCCGCCGAGCATTCTCTTCGTCCTCTACGGCATCTTCGCCGAGGTTTCGGTGGTCAAGCTGCTGATCGCCGGAGTCATTCCGGGCCTGCTCACGGCGGCGATCTACACGATCATGATCGTCGCGCGCTGCTCGTTCGATCCGTCGCTCGCGCCGCGCGTGAGCCGCGCCGAGCGCGATTCGCTGCGCGAGCAGCGCCGTGGCGCGATCAAGGAGGTCTGGCCACTGCTGCTCCTGATCCTGGGCATCATCGGCGGCCTGTACGCGGGCGTCATCACGCCCACCGAAGCGGGCGCCGGCGGCGCGTCGCTCGCGGCGGTGATCGGGATCGCGCAGCGCAAACTCACGCTGCCCAAGTTCATCGATGCGCTTACCGATGCGATGATCACCACTGCGCAGATCTTCTTCATCGGCATGGGCGCCGTGATGTACACGAAGTTCCTGGCGCTCGCCGGCATTTCGCCGCTGTTCACGGAACTGGTGGGCGGCTGGGCGTTCAGTCCCGTACTGCTCGTCGTGGCGGTGTCGATCATTTACCTCATCCTCGGCATGTTCCTCGACCCGCTCGGCATCCTGCTGATCACGATCCCGGTGTTCGTGCCGATGTTCGCCGCGCTCAAGCTCGATCTCGTCTGGCTCGGCGTGCTGGTGGTCAAGTACGTCGAGATCGGAATGCTCACGCCGCCGGTGGGATTCAACGTCTTCGTGGTGAAGAACGCCGTCGGCGACAGCATCCCGCTGGAAACGATTTTTCGCGGCTGTTTCTGGTTCCTTGGCTGCGAGATCCTGATCATGACGCTGCTCATCACGTTCCCCGCGATCTCGCTCTGGCTGCCGAACACCATGAAGTGAGGCACGGGACGCGAGATCCTTCGATGGAACGGCAAGGTCCTGTGGTGATGGAAAAAGGCGCCGCGGCGGTTGCCCGGCTGCCGGGAGTGACGCCGGTTCGGCAGTCGCGCAGCGAAGCGACGTTTCACGCCCTGATCAAGGCGGGACGCAGGGCGCTGGATGCCAAGTCCTTCGACGAGATGACGATCGAGGACATCGCGCGCGCCGCGAAGACTTCGGTGGGCACGTTCTACGGCCGCTTCGCCAACAAGGAGGCGTTCTTTGCGGCGATCCAGGAGATCACGGTCGAGGACGTCGAGGAACGACTCGAGGCGCAGCTGACGCAGCCCGAAATCGAACGCGCGAGCGATGCGAAGTTTCTCGAGGCGATCGCGCGGCTCAGCGTAGCGGTGTTCCGCGCGCATCGCGGGCTTTACATCGCATCGTTCAAGCACTCGTCGGCGCGGCCCGGCGCGTGGTCGCCGATCCGGCGGCTGGGGCACAAGGCTTCCGGGCTCTTCGCGGCCAGGCTCGCGCCGCGCCTGAAAAGGCTCGGCAAGCCCGCGAGCGAGCGGGAGATCCGGATCGGGCTGCAATTCATGAACGGCCTCCTGGTCAACGCCGTCCTGAACGACCCGGGCCCGCTCTCGCTCGATGACAAGGAAATCGTGACGTACATCAGCCGGTTCCTGTGCGCATTCTTTGGGGTCGGCAGCGATGGACAACGCCGCGCCGAATGAAGCGTAATGAAGGAGAGTGCCTTGGATAACGTGGTCATTGTGGCTGCCATCAGGACGCCCTTCGGCAGGTTCGGCGGCGTCCTGCGGGAGCGTTCGGCGGTAGAGCTCGGCGCTCTCGCAGCAAAGGCCGTCCTCGAGCGCGGGGGAATTCGTCCCGAGGAGCTGAGCGAGACGATCTTCGGATGCGGCATTCTGGACGCGGCGACCGCAGTTCCGGCGCGGCAGATCAACTTCAAGGTGGGCATCCCGGGTACGACGCCGTCGCTGACCGTCGATCGGGCGTGCTGCTCGTCCATGGCGGCCATCGGGCTTGCGTCCATGAAAATCCGCTTCGGCGAGGCGAACATCGTCCTTGCGGGCGGGATCGAAAGCTGCAGCCAGACGCCGTTCCTGATGCGGGGTACGCGCTGGGGCCGGAAGCTGGGCGATTTTTCGGTGGAAGACCCGATGCAGGTGCGCAACCCGATCACGGGCCTGGCGCTTGCCGTCGTCACCGGCAGGAAGGCGCTCGAACACGGGGTATCGCGCGAGGAGCAGGACGAATGGTCCTATCACAGCCACCGCAAATACTTCGCGGCCCACGACGCCGGGATTTACGCGCAGGAAATCCTGCCAGTCGAGAGGAAGGACCGTGGCGTCATCGCAGTGGACGAGGGGCCGCGTCGCGACACTTCGCTCGAAAAGTTGGCCGCGCTTCCTACCGTGTACGGCAGCCCGAGCGTCACGGCGGGCAATGCGCCGGGGCTGAACGACGGCGCCTCGGCGTTGATCCTGATGCCGGGCGCGGAAGCCGCGCGCCGGGGCCTGGCCCCGCTCGCTGAAGTCGTCGCCTACGCCCAGCTGGCGGGCGATCTGGAGTCTTCCGTCTACATGCCTGCGCACGCCATCCTCGCGGCGGCGAAGAAAGCGGGAATCGGTCTGCGCGATCTGAAGTGCATCGAGATCAACGAGGCGTTTGCGGCCATGCCGCTGGTATCGAC
>Ga0156086_1115_pt1 | contig 14817 bp, 16 predicted proteins | sample RifCSPlowO2_02_FD_107739 | JGI IMG/M metagenome (GOLD analysis project Ga0156086, IMG submission 107739) | Betaproteobacteria bacterium RIFCSPLOWO2_02_FULL_68_150
GACGACGTCGGTGGCGGGCGCCGCTGCCGGCACCTATACCGTGAATTCGCCGGTCGCGATTCCCCTTGCGCAGACCGGCACGCTGCGGGTTGCGATGGACGGGCATCCTGCCGGCGACGTCACCACGGCGGGGACGTTCACCGACCGGCTCGCCGTCAAGAACGTCTTCAGGGACTTCGCCATCACCGGCACCGCGGTAGCGCGGCGCCTGGTGGTCGACATCGCCAAGTGCGACGTCTGCCACGACGTGCTCAGCCTGCACGGCGACAACCGCGCCGACGAGCCGGGAGTGTGCGTGGTTTGCCACAATCCGAACGCCACCGATGCCGGCCGCCGTCCCGCGGCGGCGGGCGTTCTCACTGGCGGCGTCGACGGCAAGCCGGAAGAGTCGATCGATTTCAAGACCATGATCCACGGCATCCATGCCGGCCAGGCGAGCAACGGCGGTTTCCGCGAGAAGGGCATCGTGGTCTACGGCTTCGGCGGCAGCGTGAACGATTTCAGCAAGGTCGTCTTTCCCGGAAAGCTGGACAACTGCACCGCATGCCACACCGGCACGTCGTATCAGCTCGCGGGAACCTGGGAATCGCCGACGCAGAACGGCATCCTGGGGACCACGGTCAGCACGGGGGCTGTAGCGAACAATGCCTCGGACAACCTGCGCAATTCACCGACCGCCGCCGTATGCTCGTCGTGCCACGACAGCGCTGTGGCGAAGCTCCACATGCAGGATCCGGCGAACGGGGGGATGTTCTCGGTCACGCAGGCGACGCTCGACAGCACCGTGCTGGAGGGCTGCGTCCTGTGCCACGGCGCCGGCCGGGTTTTCGACGTCAAAGCAGTCCATGGCGTGAAATAAGGCGAAGAACAGGCTGGTGACGATGAAACTCGAAAAAGCATTGCCGGCGCTGCTGCTCGTGCTCTCGGGCCTTGCGTTCAGCACCGCCGTACCCGCCCAGGCTGCCGCCGAGGCCAAGCCCAAGGCATCTGCGCCAGCGCAAGCGCCCGGCCAGGGAACCAGGTACAGCGAAGAAGGTGCCGACACCTGTCTCGCCTGCCACGGCGACGATCGGGTTTTCGACGTCAAAGCAGTCCATGGCGTGAAATAAGGCGAAGAACAGGCTGGTGACGATGGAACTCGAAAAAGCATTGCCGGCGCTGCTGCTCGTGCTCTCGGGCCTTGCGTTCAGCACCGCCGTACCCGCCCAGGCTGCCGCCGAGGCCAAGCCCAAGGCATCTGCGCCAGCGCAAGCGCCCGGCCAGGGAACCAGGTACAGCGAAGAAGGTGCCGACACCTGTCTCGCCTGCCACGGCGACGATGCAGGGGTCGCGCGCATCTTCAAGACCAAGCACGCCAACCGCGGCGACAAGCGAACGCCTTTCGCAGGATTGCAATGCGAGGCCTGCCACGGCCCGGGCGCGAAGCACGCGGACGGTGGCGACACGAGCGCGATCAACAGTCTCAAGGATTCGTCCTGGGTTCCGGTCCAGGATCGCAACAAGGTATGCCTGGGCTGCCATCAGGGCAACGCCCGCATGGGCTGGCACGGCAGCGCGCACGACGCAATCGCCTGCGCGAGCTGCCACAAGATTCACGCCGAGCGCGATCCGGTGCTCGCCAAGGCGACCCAGCCCGACACCTGCTACCAGTGTCACAAGCAACAGCGTGCGGACTTCCAGAAGCCTTCCGCGCATCCGGTGCGCTTCGGCAAGCTGGCCTGCAGCGACTGCCACAGCCCGCACGGATCGAACGCCCCGGCGATGCTCGTGAAGCCGACCGTGAATCAGACCTGCTTTACCTGTCACGCGGAAAAGCGCGGGCCGTTCCTCTGGGAGCATGCGCCGGTCGCCGAGAACTGCACCCTGTGCCACTCGGCGCACGGATCGCCCCGGCCGTCGCTGCTGACGAAGACGCCGCCGCTGCTCTGCCAGCAATGCCACACCGTGGCCGGCCATCCCGCGGTGGCGCGCACCGGGGCCGCGCTGCCCGCCAACGGCGGCGTTGGCGCGGGTTTCGTGCTCGCCGGGAGTTGCACCAACTGCCACTCGCAGGTGCACGGGTCGAATCACCCCTCAGGCGTCAAGCTGATGCGCTAGCGCGACCGGTGACGAGACCAACGGAGAACAACATGAAGACCGCGCATCAACTGCTTTTGCTTGCCACGCTTGCGGCGTTTTCCGCCGCCGCTGCGGGCCAGGCATCCGTCGATACCTCGAAGTGGCAATGCAAGCTCTGCAAGTTCGAGCAAGGCTCGAGCAGCGCACTGGAAGTCGGCGTCGGCAACGTCTCGCAGAAATCGGCCAAGTTCGGCGACTACACCGGCCTCAACGACAAGGGCGGGTATTTTATCGGTGAGGCGACGTCGCGCTATCGGGGTGCCGACGGGACGTTCTGGGACATCCGCGCCACCGATATCGGCATCGATTCGCGCTCGGCGTCGCTCGAGGGCGGGCGCCAGGGCGCGTACCGGCTGTTTCTCAATTTCGACGCGATACCTCGCTATTATTCCGATACCGCGCAGACCCCGTTCCTCGGCAGCGGCAGCACGTTCCTCGCCCTGCCTGCGGGATTTCCGGCTGGCACGACCGGGCTGATGCCGCTCGCCAACACGCTGCGGTCGGCCGAACTCGAGACGAAGCGCAATCGTCTCGGACTCGGCGCGTCGTGGATGCCGCTGAGCGGATGGCAGTTCAACGTCAGCTACCGTCGCCAGGACCGCGACGGCGCAAAGCGCACGGCGGGGGCCCTGTTCGTCAACGCCGCGCAACTGGTCGAGCCGGTGAACATGACCACCGACCAGATCGACGCGTCCGCGTCATACACCGGCACGAGGCTGCAGGCGAAGTTCACCTACTACGGCTCGCGGTTCCGCAACGGCAACGACGCCCTGACCTGGAGCAATCCGTTCACGCCGATTCTCGGCGGCACCACCGGCCAGCTCGCGCTGCCGCCGGACAATCAATTCCATCAGTTCTCTGCCTCCGTGGGATACCAGTTCACCGACCGGACGCGCGCCTCGGCCGATCTCGCCTGGGGCCGGATGACGCAGGACGAGAGTTTCCTCGCGCCGACGCTGAACGCGGGCCTCGCGGTGCCCGCGCTGCCCGGGAGTTCGCTGAACGCCCGTGCGAAGACCCTCAACGCGAACGTGCGCGCGACCTCGAGGCTCACGGACGCGTTGCGCCTCAACGCGTCGTACACGCACGACGACCGCGACAACCAGACCGCGCAGGCGGTCTATCCCTGGGTCACGACCGACATGTTCCTCGCGACGCCGAGAACCAACCTGCCCTACGGTTTCACGCAGGACCGGGTGAAGCTGGGCGGCGATTACCGGATCTCGCCGCAGGTGAAGGCCGCCGCAGGCCTCGATCACGACTGGCACAAGCGCACCTTCCAGGAGGTCGACAAGACCCGCGAGACGACCGTCTGGGCGAAGGGCGGCGTGCGCGCGCTGGAAAACGTGGACCTGTCGCTCAAGCTCGCGGCGGGCGAGCGCCGCAATTCGGGTTATCAGACCGTACCGGCGATCGCACCGCCGGAAAACCCGCTGCTGCGGAAATACAACCTCGCCAATCGCTCGCGCGAGAGCGCCGGATTGCGCGCGGACATCGCCGCAACCGAGACCATCCAGATCGGCCTCGGCCTCGACACTTCGAGGGATCGCTACAAGGATTCGAGCATCGGCCTGACGGGCGGCAGGGACTTCAGCCTGAACGGCGATGTGTCCGCGATGCTCACCGCGCAAACGAGCCTGCACGCGTTCGCGAACCATCAGCTGATCAAGTCGCAGCAGGCGGGCAGCCAGGCGTTCGCCAACCCGGACTGGAGCGCTGAGAACCGGGACACGGTGGATGTCCTCGGGTTCGGCGTGAGGCACGCTGCCATCAAGGACAAGTTCGAACTCGGCGCCGATTACGCGTACACGCGCACGCGCAGCGCAATTCAGGTCGATACCGGAGCGGCCAATCCGCCGTTCCCCGACCTGTCGACGTCGATGCATGGCCTGAAGCTTTACGCCACGTACAGGATCGACGCCCAGTTGTCACTGCATGGCGGCTACTGGTACGAACGCTATAGCAGCGCCAACTGGATGCTCGACGGTGTCACCGCGGCGACGATCCCGAACGTTCTGACGTTCGGCGAACAACCGCCGCAGTATCAGGTGCACCTGATCCGCGCGTCGCTGCGCTACCAGTTCTAGCCGGGCGCTACCAGACCCGCAACTTGAGCTGGATCGCCAGCGCTCCGCTGAGGCGGTTGGGGATATTGGGGATGAGCGCGAGATTGACCCCGAAGCGCTCGCCCTCCGCTGCCAGCAGCGGCAACGCGGCGGCGAACGCCGCGCCGTTGCGGTAGCGCGGATAGCCGTCGAAAACGCCTGCGGCAATTCCGGCGCTCAGCTTCACGCCCGAGACCTGCCAGTGCAGCGGGCGCCATTCGTAGAGGCCATAGCGGCTGCGTTGCCGGTCGCTGTTGATGAATGAGCCAGCCAATAGCGCGTGATCGTCGGTAACGAGAATTTCGGCGCCCAAGCCGATGTTGTTCTCGCGATAGTCCGAATGACGATTGAAGTGATAGGAATACATGCCGGGGTTGATCCAGACCTGCGGCGCAAGTTCCGCCGCCTCGGCCGGGAAGGCAACGCCGAAAAGCGTCATGGCAGCGAGGGCGAGCGATTTCAGCGGCGATCCCGGCATTGTCCTCTTCAACGCACCAGCTGGTTGATCTGGATGATCGGCAGCAGGATGGCGAGCACGATCAGCAACACGATCCCCCCCATGACCAGGATCATCACCGGCTCGAGCAGGGTCAGAAACACCGCCAGGCGCCGCTCGAGTGCCTCGGTCTCGAGCCGGGCAGCCCGCTGCAGCATCTGCTCCAGCTTGCCGCTCAGTTCGCCGCTCGCCACGAGGTGCACCGTCAACGGGGGAAACGCGCGCGTTGCCCCCAGCGCCCGCGCCAGGCTCTCGCCTTCCCTCACGCGATCGATCACGCTCTCGACCGCGTCGCGCATCACCAGGTTGGTCATCACGCGTGCGCCCGAATTGAGCGCCGATAGCAGCGGCACGCCGCCCCCGACCAGGATGGCGAGCGTACTGGCGAATCGCGACGTGTTGACGCCGCGAATCAGCGTGCCCAGCCAGGGCAGGCGCAGCAACGCGCCATGCCAGCTGCGCCGGACTGCATCGCGGCGCAGCGCCAGGCGGGCGGCGACCGCGGCGCCGACCGCCGCGAGCGCGAGAAACGGCCACGCCACCTGCAGCGCGCCGGAAAGCGCGATCAGCGCGCGCGTGAGCAGCGGCAGGTTCTGGCGCGACTGCTGAAAGACCTGCACGATCTGCGGCACTACAAATGCCAGCAGGCCAGTGACGATGCCGATCGCGACCAGCGTCACCAGGACCGGGTAGAGCAGCGCGAGGCTGGTCTTTTGCTTCAGCGCCTGGCGCGCATCGAGATAATCGGCAAGGTGCTGCAATACCGTGGGCAGCGCGCCCGATTCCTCGCCGCCGTGCACCAGCGCCCGATAGAAGTCGGGAAAACTCTTGTCATAGCTGCCCAGGGCGCCGGCCAGCGAGAGCCCGGCGGTGACCTCGGTCTTGACGCCGCTCAACACCTCCCTCGTGATCGGCGCCGTGGCTTCCTCGATCAGCGCGCTCAGCGACTGCTCCACAGTCAGGCCGGATGCGAGCAGGGTTGCCAGCTGCCGGGTCACCAGGCTCAACTCGTTCGACGAGATGCCCCGTGCCCAGAGCTCGCGCGCCCGTTCGCGTGCGCGCACCGCATCGACCGCCGAGGGAAGCAATCCCTGGGCGCGTAACTGCGCCCTGGCCTGGCGCGGCGTATCCGCCTGCACGATCCCCGACACCGTGCGTCCGTCCGCGTCCAGGGCTTCGTAGCGGAACGCTTCCATCGCGCTACTCGCGCGTCACGCGCACGACCTCTTCAAGGCTGATCACACCTTGTGCCGCCCAGCGCAGGCCGTCGTCGCGCAACGAGCGCATGCCTTGCGCCGCCGCGTAGTCGCGCAGCGCCTGTTCCGAGGCGCGATCGTGAATCAGGCGGCGCAACCCGTCGTCCACGGTGAGCATCTCGTAGATTCCGGTGCGGCCGCGGTAGCCCGAATGCTTGCACGCAGGGCAACCCTGCGCCACGTAGAAGTTGCCCTGCGCAGGCGCAAATCCGAGCGCCTTCAGCTGCGCCGCATCGAAGGCGAAGGGCCGGCGGCACTCCAGGCAAAGGCAGCGCACCAGCCGCTGCGCGAGCACGCCGATCAGGCTGGAGGCAAGCAGGAACGGCTCCACCCCCATGTCGACGAGCCGCGTCACCGAGCTCGTTGCGTCATTGGTATGCACCGTGGCAAAAACCAAGTGTCCGGTGAGGCTCGCCTGCACCGCGATTTGCGCCGTCTCGAGATCGCGGATCTCGCCGATCATGATGACGTCGGGGTCCTGGCGCAGGATGGTGCGCAGCGCCCGCGCGAAACTCATCTCGATGCGCGTGTTGATCGGCGTCTGGCTGATGCCGTCGAGGTCGTACTCGATCGGATCTTCCACGGTCATGATGTTGAGCGCCTTGGGATCGAGCCGCGAGAGTGCGGCATACAGCGTCGTGGTCTTGCCAGAGCCGGTCGGTCCGGTGACCAGGACGATGCCGTGCGGCTCGCGGATGAGCCTATCGACCTGCGCCAGGATCGCGCCGTCCATGCCCAGGCGCGACAGGTCGAGCCGCGCACCCTGCTTGTCGAGCAGCCGCAGCACCACCCTCTCGCCATGGCCGGTGGGAATCGTCGACACGCGGACATCGATCGCCTTGCCCCCTACGCGCAAGGTGATGCGGCCGTCCTGCGGCAGGCGCTTTTCGGCAATGTCGAGCTGCGCCATGATCTTGACACGCGACACGAGCGCCCCGTGCAGCGCGCGCGCCGGCTCGATCAGGTCGTGCAGCGTGCCGTCAATTCGCAGCCGCACCACCGAACGCGTTTCGAAGGGCTCGATGTGGATGTCGGAGGCGCCGTCTCGGAGCGCCTGCGTGAACAGGGCGTTGATCAGGCGGATCAGCGGCGCATCGTTCTGGCTTTCGAGCAGGTCCTCGATCTTGGGGATGTCCTGCAGCAGCCGCGACAGGTCCAGGTCCTGCGCCAGGTCGTCCGCCAGGGCAGCCGCGCCGGCATCGGCGGCGTTGTACAACGCCGAGAGCAGCTCGTCGAATTCTTCGGCGCTCAAGCGCCGCGCCTGCAGCGGCATGCCGAGCACGCGGCGCACTTCGGCGAGCGCGCTCGCCGGCGCGCCGTTGCGCACGGCAACTTGCGCCAGGTCGTCGGCCGCGCTCGTTACGACGACGCCGTTGGCCTTGGCAAACGCGTAGGGAACCGCAGGCTTGATCATTGCGTCCGTGCCGGAACGGGGGGCTTGCCACCGTCCGTCGCGGACTTGTCGCTCGCCGGCGGCGTCGCACCCTGGCGCGGCGGCAGCACGGGCGTCTGGAAATCGGGCAGCACGGTGGGCGCGGGCCGCACCTTGAGTTGCTCGCCCATGATGTAGTCGTAGCGGTCGGCGGTGATCGACTCCGCGCTCTGCGTGCTGCGCAGCACCACGGGACGCAGGAAGACCATCAGGTTGGTCTTGGTGTGCGAGCGCGTGTTGTAGCGGAACAGGCCGCCGAGCAGCGGGATGTCGCCGAGCCCGGGCACCTTCTCCACGCCATCGATGACGTTGTCCTGGATCAGCCCGCCGATCGCCACGATCTGGCCGTCGTCGACCAGCACCGTGGACTCGACCGAACGCTTGTTGGTGATCAGGCCGGAGGCGTTGGTGGCATCGGTAACGGTGGACACTTCCTGAAAGATCTGCATGCGGATCGCGCCGCCCTCGGAAACCTGCGGCTTGATGCGCAGCGTGAGACCGACGTCCTTGCGCTCGATGGTCTGAAACGGTGTCGGCGTCGTCGCCGCCGCCGACACTGCGTACTGGCCGGTGATGAACGGGACGTTCTGGCCGATGACGATCTTGGCCTCCTCGTTGTCGAGGGTCAGCAGCGTCGGCGTCGACAGGATGTTGGCGTTCGAATCGGACTGCAGCGCGCGCAGCAGCAAGTTGAGGTTGAGGACCTCGCCCACGCCCGGGATCGTGATCTTGCCCTTCACGAGGCCGACATTCAGGCCCGGACCGGCCGCGGCCGGATTCTGCGCGATGCCGATGATGTTCTGGCCCGCAGTGCCGAAATTGGTGCCGCCGAAGCCCTGCGTGCCGCTCTTGTTGAGGCCCGTGAGACTCTGCCACTGGATGCCGAACTCCGCCGCCTTGTCCGCGGTGACCTCGGCAATCAGCGCCTCTACATAAACCTGAGCCCGGCGCACGTCGAGCTTCTCCACCGCGGCGCGCAGGTTGTTGTAGATCGCATCCGGCGCCGTGATGATGATCGAGTTGGTCGCGGCATCGGCCTGGATGATCCCCGGCTGCATCGCCGCCGCAGGCGCCGCAACCGCTGCCGCGCCCTGCCCGAGGGGCGTCGCGGTGGGTCGCGCCGCCGCGCTGGGCGCGCCCGCATCGCCCGTGTACACCGCGCGCAGGACCTCCGCCACTTTCACCGCCACCGCGTTTTTCAGGTAGATCACGTGAATATTGCCGCCGGCGCTGGTCGGCGAATCGAGCATCGCCACCAGTTGCCGCACGCGCAGCAAGCGGGCCGGACTGCCGACATGCGCGAGCAGGCTGTTGGTGCGGGAATCCGCTGTGACCGTAAAACGCTGGGTCGGGTCGCCCGCCGCCGGCGCCTGCTCGGCGAGCAGGCGGCTGACGGTCTGCGCGACATCGATTGCCGACGCATGCTGCAGCCGGATGATGATCGGTTCCTGATCGTGCGGCTGGTCGATCGCTTCGATGATTCTCTCGATGCGCTGCAGGTTGCTCGCGTAATCCGTCACGACCAGCGTATTGCTGCTCGGGTAGGCCGTGATCGTGTTGTTGGTGGGGATCAGCGGGCGCAGCACCGGCACGACCTGCGCCGCCGACTGGTGCTGCAGCCTGAACACCCGCGTCTGCACCACGTCCTCCACGCGCGGCTTGTCTGAGGTGGTGCCGCGGTAATACTTGGCATCGGTCTCGGGCACAATCATGACCACACCGCGTTCCTCGACCGCAGTAAAGCCCTGCAGCCGTATGGCCGAAAGAAAGACCTGGTAGACCAGGGCGCGGGAGATCGGCCTGGCCGAAACGATGTTGACCGTACCCTTGACGCGCGGATCGAGAACGAAATTCTTCCCGGTGATTTCGCCCACCACTTTCACCACGCCTTCGATGTCGGTATTGACCAGATTGAGCGTGACCACATCGGGCCCGGTCGGCCGTGCGCCGCCGTTGCGCGAACGCTCGGTGGGCGCCGGGTCGGCGGGCAGCGCCTGCCCTGCTGCGGCCAGCAGCGCCAGCGACAACAAACCGGTTTGCAACCAGCGACGGTTCATGGTTCGATCCTTGGAAGCGCCATTCGCGCCGGATGGCCGGGTCATTTGTTGACCGTACGAGCGACGCTTGTCGCAGCGGCGCGCCGTTGCGGCCAGGCGAGCGTTTCGCGTACCCCGCGGCGCACCAGGATGACGTGATCCGGATGGACCTCGGCAAGCTGGATGCCGGGGGCGATGTCGTCGCCCTCGTTTACCGCGAGGATCCGCTTCGCCTCGAGTTGCACCACCGCATAGCCGAGCCGGCCTCCCGAGGCCGCCGCGACGCCGAGCAGCCGGATGGCAATTCCGGTCGGCGCCGCCGTGTTCTCCCCGCGCGGCACGACACCGAAAATGGCGCTGGCGGAGGCCGCGCTGCCGCTCGGCGCTGCGGGCGCTTCGAGGCGCGGTTCGGCGCGCGGCGCCAGCCACATCCAGGTCCAGTACGCGAGCACCAGGCCCAGCAGCACCACCGCTGCGAGCGTCAGAAACGACAAGACGGCCGCTTGCGCGAGGCTCGATCGCCCGAGCAGGAATTCCCGCATCTTTCAGTCTATTGTCAGCAAGTGTTGACTTGCGCGGTGCGGCTGGAATCAGCCGCGGCATTATAATGGCAATCATTCTTTTCGAGACGCAGGATCGCCGATTGACCGAGATCAAGTCGTGATGCTGAGCGGGCTTCGCGCGCAACGCGGCTTTACCTTGCTCGAGGTCATGGTGGTGGTCGTGATCCTCGGCATTCTGGCGGCCCTGGTGGTGCCGAAAATCGTCGGCCGCCCGGACGAGGCGCGCGTGATCGCGGCCAAGCAGGACATCGCCAGCCTCCAGCAGGCGCTCAAGCTCTACCGCCTGGACAATCAGCGCTACCCCACGACCGAGCAGGGTCTGCAGGCGCTGGTGACGAAGCCGGCCACGGCTCCGACCCCGCCCAACTGGAAATCGGGCGGGTATATCGAGCGTCTGCCCAAGGACCCCTGGGGCAACCCCTACCAGTTGCTGAATCCGGGGGTGCACGGCGAGATCGACGTTTTCAGCTACGGCGCCGACGGAGCGCCCGGCGGCGAAGGCTACGATGCCGACATCGGCTCCTGGAACCTTTAGGCGCGGCAGGCTCTGTCGCCGCGCGCAGGGCTTCACGCTCATCGAGATGCTCGTGGTCCTGATGATCATGGGGCTCCTGGTTGGGCTGGTGAGCGTCGTGGTGCAGCCGGACGATCGCGCCGTGCTTCGCCTGGAGGCGGAGCGCCTGTCGCTGCTGCTGGACTCCGCTGCCACGGAGGCGCAGCTCACGGGGACAGCGATCGCCTGGACGGCCGATGAATCAGGCTACCGCTTCTGGCGCTCCGGCGAGCGCGAGGGTGCCGACTGGGCCGAAATCCGCGATAGCGACCTGCTGCGGGCGCGCACGCTGCCGCAGGGCATGGCGGTTTCCGGCCTGCGGGTTGAAAACATGCGGCCGCAGGGCGCCATGCGACTGGAGTTTTTCCCGCAGGGTTCGTCGCTGGCATTCACGATCAACCTGTCCCTGGGCGCAGAGCGCTATGCAATCGTAGGATCTCCGGTCGGGGACGTGCGCGTCGCGCCGGGCGACGGACAGAGCGCTGGCGAAGTTGCGCTGCGCTAGGCGAACGGGGTTCACGCTGATCGAGGTGCTGGTCGCGCTGGCCATCGTCTCGATCGCGCTCATGTCCGCGCTGGGTGCCGCCGGACAGGGCACCAACAACGTGGGCGAGCTGCGCTCGCGCCTGCTCGCCACCTGGGTCGCAGAAAATCGCCTGGCGGAGCATCGCGCGCGCGCCGACTGGCTGCCGCTCGGCTTGCAGCGCGGCACCGCAAGCGAAGGCGGATTCGAATTCAACTGGCTCGAGGAAGTGATCGCCACGCCGAACGCCGCATTCCGCCGCGTCGATATCCGGGTGTTCGCCCCCGGCGAAGAAACGCATACCCTCGCGCACCTCGCCGGATTCCTCGTCAACGCTCCCGGCACGGCACGATGAGAGCCGCACCTGGCGCCGCCGCGCGCGGCTTCACGCTGATCGAGCTGCTGACGGCGTTGCTGGTGCTGTCGCTGCTGGCCCTGATGTCCTACCGCGGACTGGGTGCGGTGCTCGATGCGCGCGACCACGTCGGGCGCGAGACCGAGAAATGGCAGCGCGTGGCGGCTTTCTTCGCGCGCTTCAAGCGCGACGTCGAACTCGGATCGCCGCGTCCGGTGCGATCCGCCGCCGGCAGCGCTCCGGCCTGGCGCGGCGAGGCGGTGACGCCGGCCGGCGCGCGCCTCGAATTCAGCCGCTTCGCCTCGAATGAGGCCGTGGACGCCGCGCGTCGCGTCGGCTACCGTCTGAACGAAAAACAGGAGATCGAGTTGTGGCTGTGGCCGGGCCTCGATGTGGCACCGGACACGCTGCCCGCGCGCTACCCCGTGCTCGCCGGCGTGTCGAGCTTCGAGCTGCACTATCTCAGCCCCACCCTCGTGTGGGTCGACGCGTGGCCGGCGTCGCCGTCCGACCCGCTGCTTCCGCGGGCCGTGCGCGCGCGCATCGTGCTTGTCTCCGGCGAGGAGATCGAGCGCGTGTTCGCCCTGCAGTGATGCGAACGCTGCAGCGCGGTGTCGCCATCGTGCTCGCCATGGGCGTGGTCGCCCTTGCCGCGATCGCTGCCGCAGCCATCCTGGTGTCGCAGAGCACCTGGTCGCGTCAGACCGAACTCGTTGCCGCCCAGGTCCAGGCCCAGGCGGTGCTCCAGGCGGGCGCCGATTGGGCCCGCGCCGTGCTGAGCGACGATCTGCGCATCAGCCGGGTCGATCACCTCGGCGAGCCCTGGGCGTTGCGGCTGCCGGCGATGCAGGTCGAGAACGGCGAGCTGGTGGGGCACATCGAGGATCAGCAGGGCGTCTTCAATCTCAACAATGTGGTGACGGAAGGCAAGGTCAGCGTCGTGCAGCTCGCGCATTTCCGGCGCCTGCTGGCGATTCTGGGTTTACCCGACGAACTTGCCGACGCGCTCGCCGACTGGATCGACGAGGATGGCCAGCCGCAGCCGCGGCAGGGCGCCGAGGATGCGTACTACCTGGCCCTGGATCCGCCCTACCTCGCCGCCAATCGGCCGCTGACGGACCTGTCCGAACTCGCGCTGGTGCGCGGCTTCGACGCTGGCGTGCGTACGCGCCTGCGGCCGTACGTCACTGCGCTGCCGCGCTTCACTGCCGTCAACGTGAATACGGCCCCGCCGGAAGCGCTGGTCGCGGTGATCGAAGGACTGGAGCTGCGCGACGCCCAGGTGCTGGTTGCGCAGCGGGACCGGGTCTACTATCGCAGTGTCGATGACTTCATCAATCGGCTGCCGCGGGGAGCCGAAGCGGCTGCGAGCGACATCAGTGTGAGCAGCAATTACTTTCTTGCGACTTTGCGCGTCACCATCGGCGGCGCGCAGGCGCGCGGCGCCGCGCTGCTCGCCCGCGGCGCCAGCGGGTGGCCGGCGATCGTATGGCGAAAATACCTATGAGCCTGCTTCGAATTCTCGTTTCCCTGCGCGATGCGCCCCTGCAGTGCCAATGGGCGCTGCTCGGTGGCGAGCGCGAACCCATCGTCGGCACCGGCCCGTTGGCGCAGTTGCCGCAACGCGCGGAACGCGTCCAACTGGTGCTTCCCGCCGCCGAAGTCCTGATTACCCAGGCACGCCTTCCGCAGGCAGCCAGGCGCCGCAGCGGGTCGGTGCTGGCGTTCGCGGTCGAGGAACAGACCCTCGGCGAGCCCGATACCCACCAGGTGAGTTGGCTCGGTTCGAGTGCAGGGGCGGACGTGCTCGCGGTCGTGGACCGGCCGGGACTGACTGCATGGCGCGATGCGCTCGAAGCGGCCGGCATTCACGGCTACGAGGTTCACTGTGAAACCTTGATGCTGCCGTGGACGGCGGGGGAGTGGACTCTGGCGTGGAACGGCCGCGAGGGATTCGTGCGCACCGGCGAGTACGAAGGCACGACGACTGATTGCGGCGCAGCGGACAGTCCTCCACTGTCGCTGCGCATGATGCTCGAGGTGGCCAAGACACGCGGCGAGGCGCCTGGATCGATCGCCGTGGTGGTGACTGCGCCGGACGCGCTGCCTGAAATCGAGCCCTGGCAGCGGGCGCTCGGCGTCGCCCTGCGCCCCGCCGGCCCGTGGCACTGGCGGACTGCGCCGCCCGAGGCCGGTGTCAGCCTGGCACAAGAGCGGGCACGCTGGCGGCTTGCGCCCGGTACCCTGGCAAAGCTGCGACCGGCGGCCTGGATCGCTGGTGCGGCGCTGGCGATCCATTCTTTCGCGCTGGTCGCCGACTGGACGCGGCTTGCCATCGAACAGCGCAGCTTGCGTCAGCAGATGGAGTCGCGTTTTCGGGCCGCCTTTCCCGACGCGGTGGCGGTGGCGGACCCGGCGCTGCAGATGCGGCGCAAGCTCGCCGAGGCGCGCCACGCCGCCGGACAACCCGACGACAGCGACTTCCAGCCGATGGTGGTGAAAGTTGCCGCAGCCTTGAAGGGGGTGCCGGCCAGCGCATTGCGCGTCCTTTCCTACGAGAGCGGTCGCGTGACCCTCGAGCTTGCGGCGCTGGACGAGGCGAACGTGCGGCGCATCGTGGCGCGCCTGCTGGAGGCGGGCCTGCGGGCCGAGTCCGCCGGCGCCTCGGCGCGCGCCGGCGGCGCAACGGTGCTCCTCACGGTGCGTTTGTCATGAGAGCGCGACTGCGCAAGTTGTGGCAATCGCGCTCCCCTCGCGATCGGGTCGTGATCGCCGTGCTGGCCGCGGTCGCGGGCGCCGCAATGTACGCGTGGCTGATCGAGTCGGGAAGCCACGCTCGTACTCAGCTCGGCTCGTCGCTGTCCGTTTTGCGCACGCAGGCGGTGCGCCTCGAGCGGGATGCTGCCGAACTCGCGCGCGTGCGCGCAGCGCGCGTAGCGCCGGCCTCGAAGACCGATCTGCGCACGCAAGTGCAGGCGCAGCTCGCGACTTCGGGGCTGCTCGGCGCGCTGTTGCGCATCGACGCCGTGGATGCGAATCACGTCCAGGTGGTGTTCGGCTCGGTTGCGTTCGCCGACTGGCTCGAGTGGATTGCGGCGCTGCAGGCGCAGCAGATCCGACTCGACACCGGCCGCGTCGAGGCCTTGTCCACACCGGGCCTGGTCGGTGTCACGGCAACCCTCGCGCGCGCCCAGCCGCAGTGAGGCCGTGGCAGTTGATCGGGCTGGCAATGGGCGCTTACGCGCTTGGGCTCGTCGCCACGGCACCGGCAACGCTGCTCGACGCCGGCCTGCAGCAGGCGAGCGATGGCCGGCTGCGTCTCGCCGAAGCTCGCGGCACGCTGTGGTCGGGATCGGGCAAGATCGAAATTCGCGATGCCA
>Ga0156086_1042_pt1 | contig 13962 bp, 14 predicted proteins | sample RifCSPlowO2_02_FD_107739 | JGI IMG/M metagenome (GOLD analysis project Ga0156086, IMG submission 107739) | Betaproteobacteria bacterium RIFCSPLOWO2_02_FULL_68_150
CCCCAGTTCCGGGTGCGCGTTGAGTCCGGTGCCGACCGCGGTGCCGCCGATGGCGAGCGCATGCAGTCCCGGCAGCACCGCGTCGATCGCGCGCCTCGCCTCGCCGAGCTGCGCCGCGTAGCCGGAGAATTCCTGTCCGAGCGTCAGCGGCGTAGCGTCCTGCAGATGCGTGCGGCCGATCTTGACGATGCCGCCAAAGGCATCGCGCTTGGCGGCGAGCGTCTGCTCCAGGCGCAGCAAGGCCGGCAGCACCCCGGCGCACAGCGCCTGCGCGGCGGCGACGTGCATCGCGGTAGGAAACACGTCGTTCGACGACTGGCCGAGGTTGACGTCGTCGTTCGGGTGCACGAGGCGCTCGGCGCCGCGCTCGCCGCCGAGGAGTTCCGAGGCGCGGTTGGCGAGCACCTCGTTGACGTTCATGTTGCTCTGGGTGCCGGAGCCGGTCTGCCAGACTGAAAGCGGAAACGCATCGTCGTGCCGGCCCGCGAGCACCTCGTCGGCCGCGCGCTGGATCGCTTCCGACTTGGGCCGCTCGAGCAACCCAAGGTCCGCATTGGCCTGCGCCGCGGCCCGCTTCACCAGCACCAGTGCACGGATCACCGCCAAGGGCATTCGAGCGCCGGCGCGGAAGTATCGCCGGCTGCGCTCGGTCTGCGCGCCCCAGAGCGACTCGGCCGGCACCTCGATCGGGCCGAAGGAATCGTACTCGGTGCGCGTGCCGCTCATGCGGCGAGTCTACCGCTTTGCCCAGGCGCGGAGCGCACCGGATGGTTGCTAGGCAAGGTCGAAGAGCAGCACCTCTGCGTTGGCTGCCTCGCCCATGTCGATCTGGGCGTCGCCGAGCTTCGCAGCGTCGCCCGTCCTCAGCAGATGGCCGTTCACGCACACGCTGCCGCGCGCGACATGCACGTAGACCCGCCGGTCCGGCGCGGCGCGGTGCTGCACGTGTTCCGCGCCGTCGAGGAGCGCGGCGTAGACGCGCGCGTCCTGATGAATCGTGACCGATCCCTGGGCGCCATCGGGCGAGGCGATGAGGCGCAGCCGCCCGCGCTTCTCGGCCGCGGCGTAATGCTTCTGCTCGTACGACGGCGCAATGCCGCGCACCGCGGGCTCGATCCAGATCTGCAGGAAATGGGTTTCGCGCGTCTGATCGTGATTGAACTCGCTGTGGGTGACGCCGCGGCCGGCGCTCATGCGCTGCACGTCGCCCGGAACGATGGTCGAGCCGTTGCCCATCGAATCGTGGTGCGCGAGCGCGCCCTCGAGCACATAACTGATGATCTCCATGTCGCGGTGGCCGTGCGTGCCGAAGCCCGTGCCGGGGGCGACGCGGTCCTCGTTGATCACGCGCAGCGCGCCATAGCCCATCTGCGCCGGATCGTGGTAATCGGCGAAGGAAAAGCTGTGGAACGACTTCAGCCAGCCGTGGTCGGCGTAGCCGCGTTCGCCGGCGCCCCGGATCTGGATCATGCTGCGCTCAGTTGTTCGCCATGCCCGAGTGTTGTGCCGCGACTTCCTGATGCACCTTCGCCATGTCGAGCGACTTGGTCTGCGTCAGCACCTGCTCCAGCGCGGAGGCCGGCAACGCGCCGGCCTGCTGGAACAGCACCACCTGCTCGCGGAACACCATCAGCGTGGGAATCGAGCGGATCTGGAACGAGCCCGCCAGCGCTTGCTGCTCGTCGGTATTCACCTTGGCGAACACGACATCGGGGTGCGCGTCCGAGGCCTTTTCGAAGATCGGTGCAAAGCCGCGGCAGGGACCGCACCAGGGCGCCCAGAAATCCACGATCACGATCGGGTTATCCGAGATCGTCTTCTCGAAGTTGTCGTGCGTCAGTTCGACCGTGGCCATGAGGCATCCTTTCGCTCGCGAAGCGTGAGTGTATATTGGGCTGGCGGATTCCGTTTCAACCTCGCATGGCGTACATCGGCCGTTTTGCACCCTCACCCACCGGAGCGTTGCATTTCGGCTCTCTCGTCGCAGCGCTCGCCAGTTGGCTCGATGCGCGCGCGGCAGGCGGCACCTGGCAGCTGCGCATGGAAGATCTCGACCGGCTGCGCGAACGCCGTGGCGCGGCCGCCACGATCCTGCGCCAGCTCGAGGCGGCGGGGCTCGAGTGGGACGGACCCGTCATCTATCAGAGCGCGCGCGCGGCGCGCTACGACCATGCGCTCGAGCAGCTGCAACGCGCCGGCCTGACCTACGCTTGCGGCTGCACGCGTCGCGAGATGGCCGACTCGTCGCTCGCGATCGACGGCGCGCGCATCTACCCCGGAAGCTGCCGCAACGGACTGGCGCCCGGCCGTCCGGCGCGCGCGCTGCGCTTGCGCGTGCCGGCGGATCCGATCCGTTTCGACGACCGGCTGCAGGGCGAGATCGCGCAATCGGTCGCTCGCGAAGTGGGCGATTTCGTGCTGCTGCGCGCGGACGGTGCGTACGCCTACCAGCTGGCGGTGGTGGTGGACGACGCCGCGCAGGGCGTCACCGACGTCGTGCGCGGTGCCGATCTGCTCGACTCGACTCCGCGCCAGATCCTGCTGCAGCGGCTGCTGGGGCTGCCCACCCCGCGCTACCTGCACCTGCCGGTGGCGCTCGATGCGGTGGGGGAAAAACTCGCCAAGCACAGCGGCGCCGCGAGCGCAGGCGCGGGCGAGCTTGCGCGCGCGCTGCGCTTTCTCGGGCATCAACCGCCCGACGAGCTACCGGTGCGCGAGCTGCTGGCCTGGGCGAAGGCGCATTGGGACATCCGGCGCATCCCGCGCCGGCGCACGATGCAGTGCTAGCGCTGGATTGGGGTCCTCATCTCTGCCGACTTGCGGAACCCGCAAGTCGGCAGAAGGGGAAACACCAATCTACGCCCGCGCAACTTGTCAGGCACGCCGCGGCACGACCACCGTCCCGAGCGCACCGAGGATCAGCAGCATGGCGCCGTACTCCTGCCAGCTGGGCCGCTCGCCGAGGACGAGCATCCCGGAGATCACGCCCACCACCGGGATCACGAGCATGCTGAGCGAAAACACCGTCACCGACACCGATGTCGCGATCTTGATCCACGCCCAGTGCGCCCAGGCGAAGGCGATGAACACGTTGTACGCTACGCTGAGCCAGGCCTCGGTGCTGACGCGCGGATGCGAGCCCAGGTCGGTGAACAGCGCCCCCACGTAGATCGGCACGCCGCCGATCAGCATGATCCACGCCGTGTACACGCTGGCCGGCACCGACAGCGGAAATTTCTTCTGCAGGATGGTGCCGATCGCCCAGGTGCAGGCGGCGCCGAGCACCAGCAGAGTTCCGACCGGCGCGGCCTTCAGGTTCGCGACCTCTTCGACGAGTAACAGCACCAGGCCGCCCAAGCCGAGTGCGAGGCCGAACAGCTTGCGCGCGTCCATGCGCTCGCCCAGCAGCCAAACCGAGAGCGGCACCGCCCACACCGGCATGGTGTAGGCGATGATCGCCGCGCGCCCCGAGGGAATCATCGACACCCCGTATGCGATCAGGATGTTCCAGCTCGTGATGTTGACGAGCGCGAGCAGGGCGAGGCGCGGCCATTCGGCGCGCGGTACCGCAAGGCGCATGCGGCCGGCGCGCAGCACGCCGAAGAGCACCGCCGCGCCGCCGCCCAGGCACAGGCTGCGAAACGCCCACGGCGAGATTTCGGCCAAGGCGACCTTCAATGCGGTCCAGTTGACACCCCAGGCGAGGGTCAGGCCGGCGAGGATCCACCACAGCCGGCGCGGCAGCTGCTCCTGTCCGGCGTCGCTCATGCGGCGGCGAGCTGTTCGCGCAGCGCCGCCGCGTGCACTTCCGGATAGACCATGCCGAATTTCTCGCCCAGCAGCAGCTGCAGGTAGGCCACGTCCGAGTTGTGCAGCTGCGGATGCAGGTAAAAGCGCGGCAGCAGGCGCGCCGTGAGCCAGTGCCGCCCCGAGCGTTCCTGCTCGGCGTCGGGAAACAGCGTCAGGTTGAAGCTCCACATCCCGAGCCGCGCGTAGGCCGCACAGATACGCGCGAGCGTCTGCGCAAATGTGTCGATCCCGGCGTCGCCGCATTCACCGAGCGTGGCGCGCCCGGCGAAGCGCGCCTCGGCATCGCCCAGCATGCCGAGCGGACAGAACGGCACCGACCAGGCCACCGCGCCCTCGTCGAGCACCGCGCGCTCGCCGCGCTCGCGCTCGGCGGCGGCGAGTGCCTGCGCGTACGGCAGGCCGTGGCGCTCGAGAAAGCGCGATTCGGCTGCGAGCTCGCGGCGCAGCGCGTTGCCCGGCGCGTCGGTCACGATCACCTGCAGGTGCGGATGCACCTGGGAGGCGCCGGCGGGCGGCATGTAGTTCCAGGTCACGATGCCCCAGCTGCGTGCCCCCGGCAGGGTGGGTGCGGCACGCGCGATGAAATCGCGCGCCAGCTTGAGCGCGTCGGCGATCATGGCCGCGGGCAGCGCGTGCATCGGCAGGAAATGCGCGCGCGACATGACGATGATCCCCGACACGTCGTCGTACGGAAACAGGTTCGGGAACAGCAGCGCCTCGCCGCGTGCCAGGCGCCCCCCCGGCACCAGCGCATCGGGAAAGCGGGGCGTGACGGCTGCGATGCGCTGCGGGCAGAACGGGCAGGATTCCTGCGTACCTGCGGCGAGCGCGCTCAGGTCCGGCAGCTTGCGCGCCGGAAATGCAAAGTGGCAGATGCGCGCGGTATCGCCCGTGAGCGGATCCTCGCGCAGCTCGCTTTCGATCTCCACCAGCTCGAACGCCTTGCGCGGATCGTGCAGGCGGGCGCGTTTCTTCACGACCCGGAACTGGATCCGCGGCTCGCCCGGCGCGCCCGCCGGGCGCGGCGGCGTCGCCTGCGCGTGCTGCTCGATCGCCTCGAGCAGCGCCGCGACGCCCAGGCCGGCGGTCGCCACGCTGCGCAACACCGGCGGCCGCCACGCGCCGTGCGGCGGATTCCTGAGCGCGAGCATGGCGAGCAGCTCGCGCTCCGTGCTGTCGGCATTCGGCAGGTCCGCCTTGTTGACGACGAAGATGTCGGCGATCTCGAGCACGCCGGCCTTGATCGCCTGCACCTCGTCGCCCATGCCGGGCGGGCAGACCAGCACCTTGGTGTGCGCGACCGCCGCGATCTCGACCTCGGACTGGCCGGCGCCTACGGTTTCCACGATCACGGTATCGAAGCGCGCCGCGTCGAGCACATCGATCACCTGGCGCGCGGTGCGCGACAGGCCGCCGAGATGGCCGCGCGCGGCGAGCGAGCGGATGAACACGCGCGCGTCGGTCTGGTGCTCGGCCATGCGGATGCGATCGCCCAGCACCGCGCCGCCGCTGATCGGGCTGGAAGGATCGACCGCGACGACAGCGACGCGCCGATCGCGTGCCAGCAGCTCCTTGATGAGCGCGTTCACCAAGGTCGATTTGCCTGCGCCCGGCGGCCCCGTGATTCCAACCACGCGCGCATGGCCGGTGCGGCCGGTGACCGCGGCGCGCACCGCCGCGGCCTGCGCCGTCTGGTTCTCGACCGCGGAAATGGCGCGCGCAATCGCGCGCCGGTCCCCGGCGGCGATGCGCTCTGCCCATTGCGACGCTGCGATCACCTCAGAGCGTCGTCAGCGGCTGCCCGAAACCGAGCTCGCGCCGGAGCACGGCGCAGACTTCGCCGTGGGTCGCGCCCGCCTCGACCGCGGCCACCACGGCCGCGAACAGGTCGTCGCGTCCCTGCGCTGCGCGTGCCAGCTCGCCAAGCGCGTTCGCGACCGAGGCCTGCGAGCGCCGCGCCTTGAACTCGGCCAGCCGCGCGAGCTGCGCCGCGATCCGGCGCCGGTCGGGGTATTCGAGCGGGCGGTAGGCAGCCGGATCCTCGTCGACCCGGTACGCGTTCACGCCGACGACGGTTTGCCGGCCGCTCTCCACCGCGTCCTGGAAGGCGCGTGCCGAGGCACCGATCATGTGCTGCACCAGGCCCTGCTCGACCGCCGCGTACATGCCGCCCGCGGCATCGACCCGCTCGATGAGCGCCATGATGCGGCTCTCCATCTCGTCGGTGAGCGCCTCTACGTAATAGGAGCCGCCCAGCGGGTCGATCACGTCGACGAGGTGCGCCTCCTCGCGCAGGACGTTCTGCGTCGCCACCGCGATGCGCGCCGCCTCGTGCGTGGGCGTGGACAACACTTCGTCGTAGGCGTCGGTGTGCAGCGACTGCAGGCCGCCGAAGATTCCCGCGATCGCCTGCGCGGTGACGCGCGCGATGTTGTTGAGCGGCTGCTGGCGCGTCAGATCCACGCCCGAGGTCTGGGCGTGAAATTTGAAGCGCCACGACCGGGGATCGCGCGCCCCCAGCCGGCCGCGGGCGAGCCGCGCCCAGATGCGCCGCCCGGCGCGGAACTTGGCGACCTCCTCGAAGAAGCTGATCGAAATGTCGAAGAAGAAGGTGAAGCGCGGCAGGAAAACGTCCGGATCCATGCCGTGCGCAATGCAGTCTTCGGCATACTGCAGCGCCGAGCACAGGGTGAACGCCATTGCCTCCGCGGGCGTGGCGCCTGCCTGCTGCATGTGCTGTCCGACCACCGAGAGCGGATTCCAGCCCGGCAGCTCGCGGTTGGCGAATGCGATGTGATCCACCACGATGCGCCGCGCACCGGCGAGCGCGATGCGGAAAAACATGTGGTTGGCGACGAAATGCGAGATGCAATCGCTCTGGTTGGAGGTGCCGGTGAGGCGCGGCCAGGGGACACCGCGCCGCCGCGCCACCGCGAGCAGCATCGCGAGCAGGGTGAACGGCGACGGATCGTTCATGGCGCAGGAGATGCGCTCGAGCGGCACGCCCTCCAGCGCCCGCTCCATGTCCTCCACCGTGTTGACCACGGTGCCGCAGGTGCCGAGGAGCTCCGCGTCGACCTCGTCGGCGTCATAGCCGCGAAACACCGAATTGCACGGAATGAGCGAAAGCGCCGTGGCGCCGTGCGCCAGCAGGTCCTTCAGGCGCGCGTTGTAATCCTCCGGCGCGCCCAGCCCGACCAGCTGGCGCTGCGTCCACGAACGGCCGCGGTGCATCGAGGCGTAAATGCCGCGCGTATAAGGGTAGGCGCCCGGAAATCCGAGCGCCTCCGCGTAGCGGCTGCCGTTGCCGTCGCGCGGCGTGTAAAGCGGCCTGATCTCGATGCCGGAGCGGTTGGCGACGCGCTTGGGCGTGCCGGCGCCGGCGGCAAAAGCCCGCGCCCAGCGCGACTCGCCCTCGGCAAGATCGTCTTGCGGCAGAGGAACGGGCTCGTTCATGATGCGGCTCCCTCTCGCAAGGCGAGCGCGCGCCCGGCGAGCGCACGCACCGCCTCTGCGATCTCCTGCAGCGACGAACCCGGATGGAACACCCGCGCGACCCCCGCGTCGAGCAGCCGGGTCTCGTCGGCGGGCGGCACGATTCCGCCGACCACCACCTGCACGTCGGAGGCGCCCGCGTCGCGCAGCGCGGCCATGAGCTTGGGCACCAGCAGGTGGTCGGTGGCGAGCGAAGAGATGCCGATCACGTCGGCGTCCTCCTCGATCGCCAGCTTGACCACGGTCGCGACTTGCTGCCAGGGCGGCGTGTAAACCACCTCCATGCCCGAATCGCGCAGATACGCCGCGACGACGCGGCTGCCGCGGTCGTGGCCGTCGAGTCCGATCTTGGTGACGATCACCTTGGGCGGCCGGTCAGACATGATGGGTCTCCTGCAGCAATTGCACGAACTTGCGCGCCAGGCTGCGCGGCGTCTCGCGGCCGCCTGCAGCGAACCAGAAGCGCGACCAGTTGAGCGCGCCGAGCAGCATCAACCGCAGCAGACCGCGGTCGGTCGCGGGCGGCAGCGGCAGTTCGCCGACCAGTTCGCGGAACTGGCGCTCGTATTCGGCGCGCAGGGCTTTGAGCCGCGCCGCAGCACCCGGGACGTCGGACGGGAGCACGCGTACCAGCACCTGCGCGAAATCGCTTCGCTGCAGCAGGGTCTCGAGATGCGCTGCGCATCCCGCTTCGAGCCGCGCCCAGGGTTCGCGCTCTCCGGCGATCGTCAGACGCCCGGCCTCGATCAACTGATGCACGCCGGCCTCGTACACCGCGACCAGCAGATCTTCCTTGGCCGCGAAGTGGTAGTAGAGCGAGCCCGGGAGCATGTCGCAGGCCAGCGCGATTTCGCGCATCGAGGTCGCGGCGTAGCCTTTCTCCGCGAACAGGTGCGCTGCGGCATCGAGTACCGCAGGCAGGCGATTGTCCGAACGCGTGGACTTCGCGGGTTTGGCTATCATCAGAAGACGAACAAACGATCGTTTGCTTATAGCACAGCCGCCATTCCCGCTGCCACCGGGTTTTCAAAGTGTTTCATACAGTTGCGATCGCTTCACCTGCCGCGCCCCGCCGGCCGGGTTTGGTGCGACACACCATCGCTGAATGGTGCAATGCACAAAGTTCTTGACATTCAATTGTCCGCCCCTATAATTCGAATTGCTGCGGCGCACAAATACGCCCTTCCAGACACCCCCCGATCATCAATCTAAAGGAGCCCCACATGTACGTCACACCCGAGCAGGTCCAGGCTGCCAGCAAAGCCAACGTCGATGCGATCCTCGCGCTCGCCTCGACCCAATACGCGGCAATCGAGAAGTTCGCCAACCTGAACGCCACCGCCTTCAAGACCGCGTTCGAAGACTCGATCGCCAACGCCCGTGCGCTCGCCGGCGCGAAGGACGTGCAGGAGTTCGTCAGCCTGCACACCTCGTTCGCGCAGCCCGCGATCGAGAAGGCCGTCGCCTACTCGAAGAGCGTCTACGAAGTCGCGACCCAGGCGAACGCCGATTTCTCGAAGATGACCGAGAAGCGCGTCGCCGAATGGAACGACAACTTCGTCTCGCTGCTCGACAAGGCCGCCAAGAACGCGCCCGGCGGCTCGGACGTCGCCGTCACGGCGATGAAGCAGATGATCGCCGCCGCCAACTCGGCGTACGACAACATGACCAAGGTCGCCAGGCAGGCCACCGAGATCGCCGAAGCCAACGTCGCCGCGGCGACGGAGACGGCAAAAAACTTCGCCAAGGTGAAGAAAGTCGCGTAACTGTTGCCAGCGGCGGGCGCGGCGCAAGCCGCACCGCCCCGGCAGCGCGCCGGCAAGCGGTCGCGAAGCATCGTGCGGCGCGCGGCAAGAGCGTGAAAGCGATACTGCTTCGCCCGAAAGCGAACAAGAGAAAGTGAGCGCAAGCCCGCGCCGCGGGCTTGCCATCAGGCCCCGCCTCGCGCGGGGCCTTGTTTTTTCACACCACCACCGCTCGCGGCTCGCCGTGAGCGGCTTCGATGTTCCCGATCTCGTAGACCGTCTCGCCCGCCCGGCGCAGCAGCTCGGTCGCGCGTACGGCGTCCTCGGCGCCGAGCGCGATCGCCATGCCGATGCCGCAGTTGAAGACGCGGTGCATCTCATCCGCCGCAACCCCGCCCGTGCGCTGCAGCCAGTCGAACAGCTGCGGCCGCGGCCACGCGCTCTCGCGGATCACCGCGCGCGTGCCTTGCGGCAGCATGCGCGGCACGTTGCCGGTGATGCCGCCCCCCGTAATGTGCGCGAGCCCCTTCAGCGGCATTTCGGCGAGCAGCGCGAGCACGCTTTTCACGTAGATGCGCGTCGGCTCGAGAAGCGCCTGGCCAAGCGGCCGGCCGCCCAGCTCGCCCTGCAGATCGGGTTTTTCGCGCTCCAGAATGCGCCGGATGAGCGAAAAACCGTTGGAATGCGCGCCGCTCGAGGCCAGGCCGAGCAGCACGTCGCCGGGCGCGATCGAGCGGCCGTCGATGATGCGTTCCCTCTCCACCACGCCGACCGCGAAGCCCGCAAGATCATACTCACCCGGAATGAAGGCGTTCGGGTGCTCGGCGGTCTCGCCGCCGATCAGGGCGCAGCCCGCGAGCTCGCAGCCGCGCGCAATGCCCTTGATAACGTCGGTGGCCACAGCGACGTCGAGCCGCTCGCACACGAAGTAATCGAGGAAAAACAGCGGTTCCGCGCCCTGCACGAGGATGTCGTTGACGCTCATCGCCACCAGGTCGATACCGATGGTGTCGTGCCGGTTCATGGCAAACGCGAGCTTCAGCTTGGTGCCGACGCCATCGGTTCCCGACACCAGCACCGGCTGGCGGTATTTCTTCGGCAGTTCGCACAGTGCGCCGAAGCCGCCGATGCCGGTCAGCACCTCGGGCCGCAGGGTGCGGCGCGCGAAGGGCTTGATCGCCTCGACGAGCGCATCGCCCGCGTCGATGTCCACGCCGGCGTCGCGATAGGACAGTCCGTTCGACATGCTAGAGTTCGGGAGTTCCTTCGATTCTACTCGACGATGCGGCAGCTCGCGCTCGGCATCTCGCCACCTCCCGACCCCAGCTTCGACAACTTCGTGCCCGGCGCCAACGGCGAGCTGCTCGCGCGCCTGCGCGAGCTGGTGGACGGGCGCCTGGCCGAGAATATTTTCTACCTGTGGGGCGAGCCCGGATCCGGGCGCAGCCATCTGCTCGCCGCAGCCGCGCGCGCGGCGACACGCGCACTCGTCGCCGCCGACGATGTCGAGGCGCTCGACGACGCCCAGCAACGGGTCCTGTTCAATTGCATCAACGAAGCACGCGAATCGGGCAGCGCGGTGCTCGCCGCCGGGAGCGCTCCGCCGGCGCAGCTGCCCTTGCGCGAGGACTTGCGCAGCCGCCTCGCCTGGGGGCTGGTCTACCAGGTGAAACCGCTCAGCGACGCCGAACGCGCGCTCTACCTGCGCGCCGAGGCCGCGCGCCGCGGCATGCGCCTGGCCGACGAGGTGGTGTGGTACCTGCTGACCCACGTGCGCCGCGACCTGCCTTCGCTCGGCGCGATCCTCGACGAGCTCGACCGCCTGTCGCTGGAGCGCCAGCGCCACATCACGCTGCCACTGGTGCGCGAGGCGCTGAAGGCGTTCGCGCCATGAAGCTCGCGCTGTTCGATCTGGACAACACCCTGCTCGCGGGCGACAGCGATTACGAGTGGGGTCAGTTCCTGGTCGACCAGGGCGTGCTGGAACGCGCCGAGTACGAGGCCCAGAACCGCGAGTTCTACGAGCAATACGCGGCCGGCACACTCGACATCCACGAGTTCCTCGGTTTCGCGCTGCGCCCGCTGGCCGAGCACGCGAGCGCCGACCTGGCACGCTGGCATGCCGATTTCATGCGGCTGCGCATCCGGCCGATGATCGGCGAGAAGGCGCGTGCGCTGGTCGAGCGGCACGCCGCCGCGGGCGAGCTCTGCGCGGTGGTCACCGCGACCAACAGCTTCGTCACTGGCCCGATCGCGCGCGAGTTCGGCATCGGGCACCTGATCGCCACCGAGCCCGAGGCGATCGACGGCCGCTTCACCGGGCGCGTCGCCGGCACGCCGTGCTTCCGCGAAGGCAAGGTGCGGCGGGTCGGGGAGTGGCTCGGGCGCTTGGGGCTGGACTGGGCCGGCCTTGCGCAGAGCCGCTTCTACAGCGACTCGCACAATGACCTGCCGCTGCTCGAGCGCGTCACGCATCCGGTCGCAGTCGACCCGGACGAGGCCCTGGAAGCCGAGGCGCGCCGCCGCGGCTGGCCCGTGATCTCGTTACGCTAGAAAATGGGTTCCGAGTGAGCTGTTTCGCCACGCCGCCGGATCGTGCGACCATCTGCCCCGCAAAGTTACTCTGACCCCATTTGGCGATGATCAAGCGCTTCATCCGGCGGGTTCTGGGGCTCGAGCAGAAAGGGCCGCTGCGCCTGCCGCGCGACAAGCACCACTTGTCGCGCGACCAGCTCAGCCCCGGCGCGCGCAAAGTGTGCGAAGTGCTGGCCCAGCACGGCTTCGCCGCCCACGTCGTCGGCGGCGCAGTGCGCGACCTGCTGCTGCGCCTGCCCCCCAAGGACTTCGACATCGCCACCGACGCGCGACCGGAGCAGGTGAAACCGCTCTTCCGCCGCGCGCTGCTCATCGGGCGGCGCTTTCGCATCGTGCACGTCATGATCGGCGCCGAGACGGTCGAGGTCTCCACCTTTCGCGCCGCGCAGCCCGAAACCGAAGGTACGCAGGCCCGGGTGCAGGACGAGCACGGGCGCGTCCTGCGCGACAACGTCTTCGGCACGCTGGAAGAGGACGCGCGGCGGCGCGACTTCAGCGTCAATGCGCTGTATTTCGAGCCCGCCACCGAGGAGGTCATCGACTACCACGGCGGCCTGGCGGACCTGAAGAAACGCACCCTGCGCATCATCGGGGATCCGGAGACGCGATTCCGGGAGGACCCCGTCCGCATGTTGCGCGCGGTCAGGCTTGCCGCGAAGCTCGGCCTCGCGATCGATGCCGCGACGCGCGCGCCGGTGAAGCGCCTCGCGCCGCTGCTCGAGAGCGTCCCCCCGGCGCGCCTGTTCGACGAGATGCTCAAGCTCCTGCTCTCGGGCCACGCCAGCGCCTGCCTCCGGCAGCTGCGCGACGAGGGCCTGCACAAGGGGCTGCTGCCGCTGCTCGACGTGATCCTCGATCAACCGCTCGGCGAGCGCTTCGTGACCCTCGCGCTGGCGCAAACCGACGCGCGCGTGCTGGCGGGCAAGCCCGTGTCGCCCGCGTTCCTGTTCGCCGCCCTGCTCTGGCACGAGGTGCTGGCGGCGTGGCGCGCGCGCGAAAAGCGCGGCGAGCGCAGCCTGGTCGCGCTCGATGCGGCGATGGACGAAGTGCTCGAGCTGCAGTGCGAGAAACTCGCCATCACGCGCAAGCTCACGGCGACGATGCGCGAAGTCTGGGCGATGCAGCCGCGCTTCGAGCAGCGCTCGGGGCAGCGCGCCCTGCGCCTGCTCGAGGCGCTTCGCTTTCGGATGGGGTACGACTTCCTCGCCTTGCGTGCGGCAAGCGGCGAAGTCGCCGCCGACCTCGAGGCGTGGTGGCGCGCCTTTCAGGGCGCCGATCCGGACACGCGGCGGGCGATGCTGCTGCCCGATACCGGTGCGCAGAAGCGGCGCCGTCGCCGCCGCCGCAAGAAGCCCGCTGCGCCGGTCGAGCCGGCGGCATGACGGTGGCGTTCGTCGGTCTGGGCGCCAATCTGGCTGCGCCGCGCCGGCAGGTGCGCGACGCGCTCGATGAGCTGGCGCAGCTGCCGCGCACGCGGGTCACGGCACGATCGAGTCTGTACCGCAGCCGACCGCTCGGCCATCTCGAGCAGCCCGATTTCATCAACGCGGTGGCGCGCCTCGAAACCGAGCTCGCACCCGAGGTGCTCTGGACCGCGCTGCAGGCCATCGAGCGCGCGCACGGCCGCGAGCGCAGCTTCCGGGACGCGCCGCGCACGCTCGATCTGGACCTGCTGCTCTACGGCGAGGAGCGCATCGCGTCGCCCGCGCTCACGCTGCCGCATCCGCGCATGCACGAGCGCGCCTTCGTGCTCGCGCCGCTCAGCGAGATCGACCCGCAAGTGCAGATCCCCGGGCACGGCCGCGCGCGCGCGCTGCTTGCCGGCTGCGCCGCGCAAGCGATCGAGCGCATCGAGCCGTAGCCGTGGAGCGCCTGCGCTATATCGCGGTAGAGGGGCCGATCGGCGCCGGCAAGACGAGCCTCGCGCGGCGGCTCGCCGACCGCCTCGGCGCCGACGCCCTGCTCGAGCAGCCCGCCGAGAACCCTTTCCTCGCGCGCTTCTACCAGGACATGGCGCGCTACGCGCTGCCGACGCAGCTGTTTTTCCTGTTCCAGCGTGCGCGCCAGCTCGAGCCGCTGGCGCAGCCCGACATGTTCGGACGCGCGATCGTGGCCGATTTTCTGATCGACAAGGACTCGCTGTTCGCGCGCGCCACGCTCTCGGGCGACGAACTGGCGCTGTACCGGAAGATCTACGACGCCATCCGGCCGCAGGCGCCGGCGCCCGATCTGGTGATCTACCTGCAGGCGCCCTCGGCAATCCTGGTCGAGCGCGTGCGCCGGCGCGGCGCGGCCTTCGAGCGCGGCATCAGCGAGG
>Ga0156086_1102_pt1 | contig 13536 bp, 15 predicted proteins | sample RifCSPlowO2_02_FD_107739 | JGI IMG/M metagenome (GOLD analysis project Ga0156086, IMG submission 107739) | Betaproteobacteria bacterium RIFCSPLOWO2_02_FULL_68_150
GCAGCAGCGCGATGCCGCCCCAGAGCAGCGTCCACCAGAAGGTGCGGATCTGCCAGCGGAAGTGCGACTCGAGCAGGGTCCCGGCCGCGTGCGAGCGCTTCAGATAATTCAGCACCACCGCGATGATCGAGGGCCAGCCGGTGACGAAGGCGGTGACTACGAACATCGCCGAAGTCAGGCCGGCGAACACGGAGATCGCGTGCAGGGCATAGATCACGTGCGTCCATGCCGTGAGTCCTTCCAGGTCGGTGTCCACGCTCAAAGCCCAAGGTCCTTCCACAGACCATCGACGCGGCGCTTCACGTCGTCGGACATCGCGATGGCCCTGCCCCAGCGGCGCGCGGTTTCCGCCGGCCACTTGTGGGTTGCATCGATACCCATCTTCGAGCCGAGGCCCGCCACCGGGCTGGCGAAGTCCAGGTAGTCGATCGGCGTGTTCTCGACCACCAGCGTGTCGCGCGCGGGATCGACGCGCGTGGTGATCGCCCAGACCACCTCTTTCCAGTCGCGCACGTCGATATCGTCGTCGACCACGACGATGAACTTGGTGTACATGAACTGGCGCAGGGTGCTCCAGACGCCGAACATCACGCGCTTGGCATGCCCGGGGTATTGCTTTTTCAGGCTCACCACCGCCATGCGGTACGAGCAGCCCTCCGGCGGCAGGTAGAAATCGACGATCTCGGGAAACTGCTTCGCCAGCAGGGGCACGAACACTTCGTTGAGCGCGACGCCGAGCATCGCCGGTTCGTCGGGCGGCTTGCCGGTATAGGTGCTGTGATAGATCGGGTCCTTGCGTTGCGTGATGCGATCGATCGTCAACACCGGGAAACTCTCGCTCTCGTTGTAGTAGCCGGTGTGATCGCCGAAGGGCCCCTCGACGGCCAGATCGTCCGGCTGAATCGCGCCCTCCAGCACGATCTCGGCGGCGGCTGGGACGCGCAGGTCATTGCCGATGCATTTCACCAGCTCGGTGCGCGCGCCGCGCAACAGACCGGCAAACTGGTACTCGCCCAGCGTGTCCGGAACCGGCGTCACCGCGGCGAGGATCGTCGCGGGGTCGGCGCCGAGCGCGACCGCGACCGGAAACGGCGCGCCCGGATGCGCAATGGCATGATCGCGAAAGTCGAGCGCGCCGCCGCGATGCGCCAGCCAGCGCATGATGACGCGGTTCGGTCCGATCACCTGCTGCCGGTAGATGCCGAGGTTCTGTCGCGACTTGAACGGCCCGCGCGTGACCGTCAGACCCCAGCTGATCAAAGGCCCCGCATCCTCCGGCCAGCAGGTTTGCACCGGCAGGCGCGCCAAGTCGACGTCGCGGCCTGCGCGGACGATCTCCTGGCAGGGTGCCGCGGAAACTTCCTTCGGCGCCATGTCGAGCACCTTGCCCGCAAGCTGCCGCAGCTCGGGAAGTTTCTCCCAGACCTCGCGCAACCCCCTGGGCGCCTCGGGCTCGCGCAGTGCGGCCAGCAGGCGGCCGATTTCGCGCAGCGACGCCGGATTCTCGGCACCCATCGCGAGCGCGACTCGCCGTACCGTGCCGAAAAGATTGGCGAGCACCGGGATCGTGTGCCCCGAGGGGCGCTCGAACAGGAGCGCCGGACCGCCCGCGCGCAATACGCGATCGCAGATTTCGGTCATCTCGAGGCGCGGCGACACCTCTACGGCGACACGCTTCAACTCCCCCATCGCTTCCAGCCGCGCGACAAACTCCCGCAGGTCGGCGTATTTCATGTCCTCCCCCGAATCCAGTGGAGAAGCACCGGAAACAGGATCCCGGCGAACACTGCGGCGCCGATCCAGTTGGCCTGCATGAACGCCCTGAAGCAGCCTTCGCGCGTGCGCTCGCGGATCAGCCACCAGTGGCGCGCCGCCAATCCTGCCGCCACCGCCAGTCCGGCAAAGTACGGCCATCGCAGCCCGAGCGCGATTCCCAGTCCGGCCAGGATGGCGAGCATCGCTGCGTAACTCGCCATCACGGCGCTCACGTCCCAGCGGCCCAGCGTGATCGCCGAAGTGCGCATCCCCAGCCTGAGATCGTCGTTGCGGTCAACCATCGCGTACTCGGTGTCGTAGGCAAATGCATAGCATACGTTGGCGGCGAGGAGCACCCAGCACTCCCACGGCAGGCGTCCCTGGATCGCGGCGTACGCCATCGGAATGCCGAAGCCGAACGCGATGCCGAGATAGGCCTGCGGCAGGGCGAAAAAACGCTTGGTGAAGGGATAGCTCCACGCGATCGCGAGGGCGACGAAGGAAAGCCCGATTGCCAGCGCATCGAGATGGAGCACCAGCACGAACGCCGCCGCGGCCAATGCGAAACCCACGCCGAGGGCTTCCGCCGGGCTGATTTCGCCGGCGGCGAGCGGCCGGCGCCTGGTGCGCTCGACGTGAGCATCGAAATCGCGGTCGGCATAGTCGTTGATGGCGCAGCCCGCCGAGCGCATCAGCACGGTCCCCACGACGAAAATCAGCACGATATCCCAGGGCGGCCGGCCGCGCGCGGCGAGCCATACCGCCCACAGCGTCGGCCAGAGCAGCAGCAGCGTGCCGATCGGTTTGTCGAGCCGCACCAGCCGCTCGTAGGCGTCAAGGCGGCGCGCGATGAAGGCGAGATCCATCGGCGCAAGGATATCTCACGCGCGCAGCAGTTCCTGCCGGCCCGCAAGCCAGCGCTCGACATGGTCGCGCGCGCTCTGCGGCCGGTGCTCGAGCAGCCACTCGGCTGCGGCGCGCGCCTGCTCGAGCAGCGCCTCGTCCTGCGCCAGGTCGGCAAAGCGCAGCAGCGGCGCGCCGCTTTGCCGCTCGCCTAGGTATTCGCCGGGCCCGCGCAGCAGCAGGTCCCGGCGCGCCACTTCAAAACCATCGCTATGCTCGTAAATCACCTTGAGCCGCGCGCGCGCCGGCTCCGAGAGCGGCGCGGCATACAGCAGGATGCACGCGCTCTCGCGGCCGCCGCGCCCCACCCTGCCGCGCAGCTGATGCAGCTGCGCCAGGCCGAAACGCTCCGCGTGCTCGATCACCATGAGCGAGGCGTTCGGCACGTCGACACCGACCTCGATCACCGTAGTGGCGACCAGCAACTGGATGCGCCCGCCGGCAAAGTCGGCCATCGCCGCCGCCTTGTCCTCCGCGGCGAGCCGGCCATGCAGCAGACCCACGCGCAGCCCGCTCAGCTCGGCGCTCAGCGCTGCGTAGGTTGCGAGCGCGGTGCGCAGGTCGCCCTGCTGCGACTCCTCGATCACCGGGCAGACCCAGTAGGCCTGCTGCCCTTCGGCGCAGGCGGCCCGGATCCGCCGCAGCACTTCGGCGCGGCGCGCCGCCGATACCAGGCGGGTCTTGATCGGCTGGCGGCCCGGGGGCAGCTCGTCGATCAGCGAGACATCGAGATCGGCGTAGTAGCTCATCGACAACGTGCGCGGAATCGGGGTCGCGCTCATCATCAACTGGTGCGGCACGATGCGCGCGCCGCCGGTGCGCCGCGCGGCGGCTTTTTTCCTCAGCGCGAGGCGCTGCTGCACGCCGAAGCGGTGCTGCTCGTCCACCACCGCCAGCCCGAGCCGCGCAAAGCTCACCGCGCCCTGGAACAGGGCATGCGTGCCAATGGCGACATTCGCCTCGCCCGCGGTGATCGCTGCGCAGGCGGCGCGCTTCGCGGCGCGCGACAGATCGCCATGCAGCCAGGCGATACGCACGCCCAGCGGCGCGAGCCATTCGCCGAACTTGCGCTGGTGCTGCTCGGCGAGAATCTCGGTCGGCGCCATCACCGCCGCCTGCCAGCCGGCATCGGCCGCGGCGAGGCAGGCAATCGCGGCAACGATGGTCTTGCCGCTGCCCACGTCGCCTTGCAGCAGGCGTTGCATCGGATGCGGCGCGGCCAGATCGTGCAGGATCTCGCCCATGGCACGCGCCTGCGCGCGCGTGAGGCGAAACGGCAGCTTGCCGAGGAAGCGCCGCAGGAGCGGGCCGTTCGCGGACAGCGGCGGCGCGCGCCGCGCGCGTCGCGCGCGATACGCGAGCCGCATCGAAAGCTGCTGCGCGAGCAATTCGTCGAACTTGATGCGCTGCCAGGCCGGGTGCGAGCGTTGCACGAGCGCTTGCGTATCGGCGCCCGGCGGGGGCTGATGCAGCAGTTGCACGCTTTCGGCGAAAGCGCTGAGCCGGTAGCGCCGCCGCACCTCCTCGGCGAGCGTGTCCTCGAGCGGCGCCTCGGCCAGCGCCTGCTGCACCAGGCGGCGCAGCGTCGCCTGGCCCAGGCCGGCGGTGGTCGGATAGACCGGCGTCAGCGCCGCGGCCAGCGGCTCGCCTTCAGCCGCGGTGCTACAGCGCGGATGAACCATTTCCGCGCCGAACCATCCGGGACGCACTTCGCCGAAAGCGCGCAGCAACAACCCATCGTCCGCGGCGCGCTGAAACGCCTTGAGCTGACTGCCGTAGAAATTGAAGAACCGCAGCACCAGCGAACGGCGCGGTTCGCCCGGCGACTCGGCGTGCACGACCAACTGGCGCTTCGGCCGGTACGTCACCTCGGCGCGACGCACGCGCGCCTCGACCAGCACCGGTTGCCCCGCGGGCGCATCCTCGATCGGCGTGAGCCGGGTTTCGTCCTCGTAGCGCAGCGGCAGATGCAGCACCAGGTCGGCGAGCGAGCGAACGCCGAGCCGGGCGAGCTTGGTTGCGGTCGCGGGTGGAAGCTCGCGCTTCAACCGGAGTGCAGGATCGCGTCGATCTCGACCAGCGCGCCGCGCGGCAGGCTTGCGACGCCCACGGCAGCGCGCGACGGATAGGGCTGCGGCACGTACTGCGCCATGATCTCGTTGACCCTGGCGAAATGCGCCAGGTCGGTGAGATAGACCGTCATGCGCACCGCGTGGCCGAGCCCCAGGCCCGCCGCCGTGGCCACCGCCTGGAGATTGCGGAACACGCGATGGATCTGCGCGTCGATGCCCTCGGCCATCTGCAGGCTCGCCGGATCGAGCCCGATCTGGCCGGAAAGGTATACCGTGTCGCCTGCGCGCACCGCCTGCGTGTAGGTGCCGATCGCTGCCGGCGCGTCCTGGCTCTGGATCACGGTCTTCATGGGGGCCCGGGAGTAGAATTGCCGCGGCCCTATCTTAGCGGAAATGGCGAGCGCGCTGATTGCCACCCTCGAGAAGCTGATCGGCACGCCGCGTGATGGCGCGCTGCTGCGCTTTTCGCTGGGCAACGAATATCTCAAGGCGGGGGACGCCGCGCGCGCCATCGCCGAACTGCGCGCAGCGGTACAGCGCGATCCCGCCTACTCCGCGGCCTGGAAAACCCTCGGCCGCGCGCTCGCCGATTCGGGCCATGAAAGCGAGGCGCTCGAGGCCTGGTCGCGCGGCATCGAAGCGGCCCGCGGCAAGGGCGATCGGCAGGCGGAAAAGGAGATGTCGGTGTTCGCGCGCCGGCTGGCGAAGAAGCTGGAAGGCAAGCCGCACGCGTGAGCCTGTACCAGAGCCTGCGCCAGTTCGTCGTCGGCGCGCCGCTCGATCCGCTGTCGCGCCGCACCCGGCACAGCCTGGCGCTGGTGGCGTTTTTCGCCTGGGTCGGGCTGGGCGCGGACGGCATATCCTCCTCGTGCTACGGGCCCGAGGAAGCGTTCAAGGCGCTCGGCGAGCATACCCATCTCGGTCTTTACCTCGCGCTCGCGACGGTGGTGACGGTGTTCCTGATCGCGCTCGCCTACAACCAGGTGATCGAGCTGTTTCCGACCGGCGGCGGCGGCTACCGCGTCGCCTCGCGCCTGATCGGGCCGTACGCGGGCCTGGTCGCGGGCGCCGCGCTGCTGGTCGATTACGTGCTCACCATCGCGATCTCGGTCGCCGCCGGCGTCGACGCGATGTTCTCGCTGCTGCCGATCGCGTTCCAGAAGTGGAAGCTCCTCAGCGGGCTCGCGATCGTCGCGGTGCTGCTGCTGCTCAACCTGCGCGGCATGAAAGAGGCGATCAAGGTGCTGCTGCCGGTGTTCCTCGGTTTCATCGTCACGCACGCAGTCATGATTGCCTACGGCGTGCTGGCGCACGCGGGAGAATTCGCGCGCATCGTCCCGGCCACCTTCGATGCGACCCGCGAGGCGATTTCGGTGATGGGATTCGCGCCGATGGCCGCCTTCCTGCTGCTCGCCTACGCGCAGGGCGGCGGCACCTACACCGGGCTGGAAGCGGTGTCGAACAACGTCAACGTGCTGGTCGAGCCGCGCGTCAAGACCGGCCAGCTGACCATGCTCTACATGGCCGCATCGCTCGCCTTCACCGCGGGCGGCATCATCCTCGTCTACCTGCTCTGGGACGCGCGCCCCATCGAGGGACAGACGTTGAACGCGGTAGCGTTCGGCGCGGTGCTGAAGGACATGGGGTTCGACACCCCGCTCGCCAACCAGGCGGCGCTGCTGGTCGTGCTCGCGCTCGAGGCCGGGCTGCTTTTCGTCGCCGCCAATACCGGTTTTCTGGGCGGCCCGGCAGTGCTCGCCAACATGGCGGCGGACTCGTGGGTGCCGCACAAGTTCCGCTATCTGTCGACGCGCCTGGTGACCCAGAACGGCATCGTCGTGATGGGGCTCGCCGCGCTCGCCATCCTGCTCTGGTCGGGGGGCAGCGTGACGCTGCTCGTGGTGCTGTACTCGATCAGCGTGTTCCTCACCTTCGCCATCGCGCTGTTCGGCCTGTGCGCCTACTGGTGGCGCCGCCGCGGCAGCGCGCGCTGGCTGCGGCGGCTCGCGCTGTCCGGCACCGGTTTCGCCGTCTGCGCCGGGATCCTGACGCTCATTGCCTACGAGCGCTTCGGCGCGGGCGGCTGGGCGGCGCTGCTGATCATCGGCGCGATCACCGCACTGTGCGTCGCGGTGCGACGCCATTACGATTTCACCAAGACGCAGCTGCACAGCATCGACGCGCAGTTCGAAGACGTTCCGTTCGGCTCGGTCGCCGAGCCGCCGAAGCTCGACTACGCCGCCGCCACCGCGGTCTTCCTGGTCGGCTCGTCGCGCGGCGGCGGCTTGCATGCGCTGCTCTGGGTGCAGCGCATGTTCCCCGGGCATTTCCGCAATTTCGTGTTCATCAATGCACGCGCCGTGGATGCGCACAGCTACGGCGGCGCCCAGGACATGGAGGCGATGACCGTAGAGGCGAACGTGGCGCTGCACTACTTCGAGAACTTCTGCCACTCCAACGGCCTGGCGTCGAAGTCCTACCTGTCCTTCGGCACCGACCCGATCGACGGCTTCGTCGACCTGTGCGCGCGCGTGCGCCAGGACTTCCCGAACTGCATCTTCTTCACCTCGAAGCTCATCTTCGAGCACGACAACTTCTTCATCCGCCTGCTGCACAACCAGGCGGCGCTGGTGCTGCAGCAGCGACTGCACCTGGCCGACATGCAGATGGTGATTCTCCCCCTCAAGGTGGAGGTGTGACGTGAAGGAACGGCGCAGCCCGGCACCGGCGCTCAACGTGCTCGGCGAGCCGCTTGCCCCCTGCGGCCTCGACCCGATGGCCGGGTTCTACCGCGACGGCTGCTGCAACACCGGCTATGACGACACCGGCATCCACGTCATCTGCGCCAGGATGACGCGCGCGTTTCTCGAATTTTCACGGCGCCGCGGCAACGATCTTTCAACGCCCGCGCCGGAGACCGGTTTTCCGGGACTCAAGCCCGGCGATCGCTGGTGCCTGTGCGCGGCGCGCTGGCGCGAAGCGCTCGATGCCGGCGTCGCGCCGCCGGTGGTACTTGCCGCGACGCACGAAGAAGCACTGGCGGTGGTGGCGCTCGCGGATCTCAAGCGCCACGCCATCGACATCAGTTGATCCGGTAGGAGCGGCGCCAACCGCCGCGTAGCGCTTGCCACAGCGCAATGGCGCGTTTCGTTTGCGCTACCGCCCCCGACTCTCAACTCAATTGGAACTCACGCGCCTGGCGCGCGATAGCCCACCCCGCCCGCCTTCTTCATCGCCTCCATGGCTTCGGCGGTTGTCAGGAGCGGGGTCGTGCGATAGGCGCTGATCCCACCGCTCGAGCCGACCGCCATCGAGACTGCGGCTGCACTTACGTTGTCGGGCATCTCGGCGATGACCACGGCGTCATACTCGCCAAACGCAAGCCAAAGACCGTGCAACTTGCCGCCCATGCGCTCGATCACAGGTCGGACTGCGGCGGCACGGTCCTGCGGGTTCTTGATCATCGCGGCAGTTGCCTGAGTGCCGTAGGACGCTTGCACGAGATAGAAAGGCATGACTGTCCTCCTCCTGGAATATGCGGGAAGCCCGCGCGGAAATGCTACTCCGGGTCATGCTGCGGTGCGAGCAATAGCGCGTAATTCGCACCTCTGCGGCGCTACGGAGCAACGAAAACTGCCGCAAATCGGCCCAGTGGCTGACGTGGCTTGGTGAGGCCATGCCGCCGCATGTGTCGCTGGTCGTACGTTCCACCGAAAAGGGGTAGACTTTTCTGCGCCAGTCCGGCTGATTGCAGGGAGCGGGGCCATGCCGACAAGCACTTGGAGCATCGAGGGTCCGCACGTCACCAATTGCAATTGCGACTACGGGTGCCCGTGTCAATACACTGCGCTTCCAACCGACGGCACGTGCAAGGCGGCCGTGGCCTGGCGCGTCGATCGCGGCCATTTCGGAGACACGCGGCTGGATGGCCTGTTCGCTGTAAACCTCTACAGTTGGCCTGGCGCGATCCACCAGGGTAATGGCCACATGCAGAGCATCATCGACGATCGTGCCGATGAGGCGCAACGCCAGGCGCTTGCCGCCATTTTGCGCGGCGAAGGGGCTGATCCGGGATCCACCATGCTCCAGATCTACCGCGCCATGTGCTCGACGTACCACGAACCCCTGTTCATGCCCATCGAGCTGGAACTCGATATGGACAAGCGCACGGCCCGCCTCCGAGTTGCGGGACTGGTGGAAACCACTGTGGAGCCCCTGAAGAACCCGGTCACTGGCGCCGAGCACCGTGCCCGCATCGATCTCCCGATGGGCAAGGAGTTCCGCATCGCGGAAGTGGCGAGCGGCACGACTCGGGCGAGCGGCGTGATTCCGCTGGAATTCACGAATAGCCATGCGCATTTCGCCAATGCCAGGCTCACGTCCGCCGGGCTGGTGGCATGAGCGGTTATCCGGGGGCATCTTGAAAGGAGGATGAACATGGCTGGATGGCGCATCGAAGGTCAGTACATGGAGACCTGCAATTGCACCTACCTGTGCCCGTGTCCCAGTTCCAACCTGACGGCGCGGCCCACGGAGGGCGATTGCAAGGCAGCCCTCGCAATGCGAATCGACCGGGGCGAAAAGGATGGCGTAGAACTCGATGGTCTTTCCTTCATCGTGGTGATGCATTCGCCCGGGGCAATGGCCGAAGGCAATATCACGGTCGGCCTTATCGTTGACGAGCGCGCGACGGAGAAGCAGACCGAAGCGATCGGCGCCATTGCCACTGGTGCGGCCGGTGGACCGATGGCGGCGCTTGCGCCGCTTGTCGGCCGAGTGGCCGGGGTGGAAAAACGCCCGATCAGCTTCAAGGTGGACGGCTTGCGGTACGCCGTCAAGGCGGGTGAACTCATCGACCAAGCCTGCGAGGGTGTCCCAGGGCCGGCGCGTGCCGGTGAGCCGATCTACCTGGACAATACCGGCCACCCGGTTAATTCCAGACTCGCGCTCGCCAAGGCGACACGCAGCCTGTTCCGAGCCTTCGGGATCAACTGGAACGATTCGGGTGGCACTCGCAACGGCCACTTTGCACCCTTCGCGTGGGCGGGGTAGGACCGCAAGCGCTGCTTGATCGGGGCATCGAGGCAACCCTGAGGCACGACCGCAGGGTTGTCGCGGTGAGCCTGGTCTTGGTCATCGCGCTGGCGTGGCTCTATCTCTGGCGCGACGCCCGGGCGATGAGTCACATGGACATGCCGGGCATGGCGATGGAAGGCATGTCGCACGGGTCGGGCGCATTCGCGGCAGGCGTCACGTTCGCCATGTGGACGGTGATGATGATCGGGATGATGCTGCCCAGTGCAGCGCCGACGATCCTTCTCTACGGCGCATTGGTCCGCAAGAACGGCGAGCGCGGCCACGTCTTGCCCGCGGTGTGGATATTCACGAGCGGATACCTGCTCGTCTGGACCGGCTTCAGCCTCGCGGCCGCGCTGCTGCAGGTGATTCTCGAACACAGCGGGCTGTTGACGCCGATGATGGCCTCGGCGAGCACGGGTTTCAGCGCGACGCTGCTCATCGCGGCGGGAATCTACCAGTGGCTGCCACTGAAAGACGTTTGCCTGCGCAAATGCCGCAATCCGATCGAGTTCTTCGCCACGCGCTGGCGTGCCGGGCGGGCCGGGGCGTTCCGGATGGGTGTCGAGCACGGCGCTTACTGCGTCGGCTGCTGCTGGGTGCTGATGCTGCTGCTGTTCGTGGCGGGAGTGATGAACCTGCTTTGGGTTGCGCTGCTGGCCGGCTTCGTCCTCGTCGAGAAAGTGCTTGCGAAGCGTGAATTGACGACCCGCTTGGCGAGCGCCGCGTTAGTGGTTTCGGGTCTGCTACTGCTCGTCCGGTCCTAGAGCCAGCGCGCCTTCCCAAAGGCTAGCGCATCTTACGGAAAATCGGCCCCGGGTGCATTGTATGAATCGTCACTGCCGTCCGCGTCGAACGGCGCCCGATCGTTGCGATCGAAGCGCCTATGGACGCGGGATCTTCATCGCGTGGTACACGGCCTCGTTGAAAGTAGCAGCGACCTCTCGAAACGGAGGTTTGTCGTCCCCGTAGATCATCGCTTCGACGAACTCTCCGTACCAATCTTCGAAGCGCTCGTCGTTGGTCAGCGCTGCAATCGCTCTCTTGGTCTCGCGCACCCGGTCTTCCACGTATTCCGGATGCTGCCTTGCGAACTGCCGAGCATCATCGGCCGCTATTTCGTCCACGAGCATGGTCACGACATCCACGTCGACCGCGCCGCGTTTGGCGAGCTGATGCACGTCGTACAGATGGCGGACGATGGTGGTATCGAAATCGCCCCGGTGCCTGTTGGCTAGAAACTGCGCCGTGCGCCGAGTGAAGCTCACGAGCTTCTCGGCCATCGTCTCCGACACGTCCAGGCATTCGAGCGACCCTTTACGCGAGAGCCTCAATTTGTCCGACACGTGAGTCTGTATCGTGCAGGTCAGCGGTCGACGGCGCGGTTCTGCCGTGTTGAATTCGATCTGGATGTCGGACCGGATAGCTGCGTGTGCAGTGAACCGCGTGGCGTAAGGAGCTTTGATGCCTATATAGCTGTTTGCGTCTCTGGATACGACCTGCGTGTCCGACGACTCGTATCCGAGCCCTCTCGACACCTCGATCGCACGCGCACGGAACTCTCCGAGCAGTGCGCGTCGGGCGTTGCGCGAAAGCCCTCGATCATGGATCGCGAGTTTGAAGTCCACATCTTCGGACATCCGATCGACAAGACGATGAGCCTTCGAGAGGCTCGTGCCCCCGCAGAACACCAGGCCGATCGCTTCGGAGTTCAGCCGCGATAGTGCAAGCGCCGCTTCGGTGATGAATACGTCCTTCTCCAGCATCGCCTCTGGCAGGCGGCCGAGTTTTTCATCGGCCTGCCGCAGGTCGCTAAGCAGCTCTGCGTCTGCGCGACTTAGCTGTTTCATACACCACCTTGTCGGGGCCGAACTTGATGACCCGTGCGACCCGTTGCTTGCCTACGTCCAGTGCCTGCCGTGCCGGAATTTGAGTGCTGCGCCCTTTTCGATACGCTGCTGCCGCTTTGCTGCGCGAGACCATGTAGCCGACCTTCCGAAGTCCCTCGGTGGCGATCGCGATGAGCGGTTTCGCGGGAATGGGTTTCCCCGTAATGGATGAGCGACGAGCCTTCCCGTAGATCCCGTAACCCACGCGCACCAATTCCCCACGCCTCACCAGTTCGAGCAAGGCGCGTCCCACCTGGTCGTAGTCGCCGAGATCCAGAAAGTCCTCGCGCACCAGTGCCGCCGCCCGGCGGTTACGCCGGATGCGGTCGCGAACGAGGTCGGTCAAGTCAGGCTTGCGGGGCATCGCAAAAATACGACAAATAAAATCTATATTCTAAAGTAAAAACAGCGTCTTAGATACATCAAATGCCGAACGGCGATATACAAAAATACGACGACAAATACCAATCTAACTATTTCCAAACAATGGCTTAGCGGCGTCGGACACAGCCTTCGTACGCTCCATCATGATGATCGCGACCGACCGCAGCGAATCGGTCAACGTCCCGTCGAGCCGCTAAAGGAGGCCCGAATCGTTACGCGCGCCTCGTCAAGGAGCGCCAACATCCTTTCACGACGGCAGCCGAGCATCTTGCGCTTATGGTTGATCGTCCCTCCGCGCAAGTACCAGACCTCCACGGCGCGCCGAAGCGGCGCCGTGAGCTTCCGTATCGCGTCGTCGGTTTCCTGCGCTTCGCCCGCGAGGATCGGCATCACGTTCTCGCCTCGCGGCGGCCGCGGCGAAAGGTTGTAAACCGGATACGGCGAGCCGCCGAGCGAACGGCGCTCCGAGAGCTTCCATCGCTACCAGTTGTTCATCCGCCGCTGGTACTCGTGACCTTCGGTACGCGCCACTCTTCCCCCTTGCATCGCTCGCAGGTTCGGCCAGGCGTGCACCAGCGTCGTCCGTTTTCCCGTGCGCAGAACCAGGCGCCGTCTCCTTTCCTCGCAGCCAGTCATCCACGACTTCGACGCCAAACACCTCGCGCAAAGCGTCCACGAATGCGGCGACTGTCGGCATGTCGTCGCGCAGGCTCCGTTGCATCGCGGAAGGCTACCGAACAAGCGGCGCAACCGCTTGGCCGCATTGAATTCTTAGCGCGACTATTCTGGAGATGCCCCCAAGAATGCCCCCAGGTCCTCGGGACGATCGCTTTCTCTCCTACCGGATTGGAACCACCGACGACGGATCAAGAGTGGAACTCTACGCTGTGCCATTGACGAACCGACCTCACTCGCCAACACCCGTCGACGAACGTCTGAACCCTACGTTGTCTGTTGGCCCTATTTCAGCTGCTGGAGGCTCGTCAGCGGCACGGCGAGCCGACGGCAGATTTTTCGGAGCGCAACGTCGGAGATTCCATAGCGCTTGGCGACCGTGGTAACGGGTTCCGCCCAGACTTCCTCGTAAAGCTTGGCGGCGCTCATAGCGAAGAGTGACGGGCGGCATGCGCTGCTCCCTTGGGTTTACCGAGCTAAGGGCTAAGTAGGTCTACTAAGGTAAGCAGGCTTTTACTGCCTAATTTATTGGGCGTTATCCTGCTTAGTGCCCAATTTTTTTGGCATCTAAAAAAATAAGGAGTTGACCTAGTAGCTCACAATGCCTAATATATTAGGCATTATCCTACTTAACGCCTAACGTTATGGGCATCAAGAGTACCCTCCCTATTCAGGCTGTGGAGCGAATTAAGGAACTTGGCCACCGGGTGCGTCTGGCCAGGACCCGCCGCGGGATGTCGATCGCGGAAGTCGCGGACAAGGCCGGCATCAATCGCAACACG
>Ga0156086_1019_pt1 | contig 12289 bp, 9 predicted proteins | sample RifCSPlowO2_02_FD_107739 | JGI IMG/M metagenome (GOLD analysis project Ga0156086, IMG submission 107739) | Betaproteobacteria bacterium RIFCSPLOWO2_02_FULL_68_150
GAGCGGCGCCACGGTGGCGGCGGCGCCGACCACGGTGAGCGCATTGTTGATGTTCGAGCCGATGATGTTGCCGAACGCGAGATCCCCCTGCCGCCGGGCCGCCGCCACCAGCGTCGTGACCAATTCGGGCAGCGTCGTGCCCACGGCGACCAGCGTCATTCCGACCACGCCGTCGGAGACGCCCAGCAGGGCCGCGACACCAAGCGCCCCGTCGATCAGGAGCCGCGCGCCCACCGCGAGCGTGAGCGCGCCGGCGGCCCCGCGCGCGACATCGCCGAGGATGCTCGCGGCGTGCGGCGTCTCGATCGCGCCCGAGAGCGCCGACGCCTTCCGCTCCCTGCGGCCCAGCGTGATGTTCAATGCGAGATACGCCCCCATCGCGCCGAGCAGCAACCCGCCCTCGGCGCGTCCGACCTCCGCGTCCGCGGCAAACGACGCGAGCAGCGCGGTCGCCGCGAACAGCACCGGCAAGTCCCACTTCAGCACGCGCAGGCTGACCTCGATCGGGCGAACGAGCGCCGCGATGCCGAGGATGAGGCCGATGTTGAGCGCGTTGGCGCCGATCACGTTGCCGAGCGAGACGCCCGGATGCCCGCCGAGCGAGGCCGACACCGCGACGAAGAGCTCCGGAAGGCTGGTGCCGACGGCGACGACGGTGAGGCCGATCAACAGCGGCGAGACGCCGAGCCGGCGCGCGATGTCGCTCGCCGCCCCCACCAGCCAGCGCGCACCGAAGAACAGCGCGACCAGGCCGCCGAGACTAGTGGCGCCGATGAGCCAGGCATCCACGGCACAAACCGGCGACGAGCAGGACCGTCCCGCGGCACCTCACCCGCGCCACATCCCGTACAGCACGAGCACGATGTCGAATGCGATCAGCGCAACGATGTACCACTCGACGCGCAGCGCGTGCTTGGCGTTGAGCAGGTCCACCAGGGTGCGCGAGGTGCGCGCCACCAAGCCGAGCTTGCGCTCGAGCGCCGCGAGCCGCTCGCGCAGCTCGAACTCGCTCTCGAGCAGCGCGTGCAGGCGCTCGAGTTCCGGGCGCTCCCACAGCAGCTCCGGCTTCTCGCCGATCTCCGCGCGACCCACCATGCGGCTCTCGATCAAGAGCAGCGCGCCGATGCGCTTCAAGTGGTCGCGCGTGCGCCCGCGGATGCGCCCCTCGCGCTCGAGCTGCAATGCGAGCGGCTCGATGCGGTCGAAGTCCGCCGCCATGCGCGTCTCGTAGTGGCCGAGCAGGACGCTCTTGGACAGCGATTCCGCGACCAATTGCAGGCGCTCGAGGCTCGCCGACTGCACCACGAGCGCACCTTCGTGCAGGCCCTCGGGGCGCCCCGCATCGACACGCATTTCGAGTTCTTCGGACTCGGGCGTGCGGTAACGGTGCTCGAGCAACGGCGCGAGCCGCTCGCGCAGCGCCTTTTCTGCCTCGGGCGCGATGCCGAACAGCACCGCGACGCCGTAGCGGAACAGCACGCCGACGCCGCCGCTGGGAAGCCGGACCGCGAGCGGCATGCGCGCGAGCGCCTCGGCTTCGGGCCAGTTGCGCAATTCGAGCCGCGCACCGAGCAGGAGGGCTCGCGCGCGCAAGCTCCCTTGTGGCAACCCCTCGGAAACGTCAGCGGCGGACATGGCACGCAACGTCGCTCATGCAAACAATGCTAGCAGGGATTCGCGCCCTGCCGTTGCGTGCCGCCGAAGGACTAGAATGGCTTTTTTCGAACCGGCGGCGCCACTCTTCACATGATGCGTCTTTCGCTGCGCTTCGTCATACCGCTCGCGCTCGCGCTTGGCGCCATCGCCTACGGCGTCGCGCCGCTCGTCGACGACCTGACCCTGAAGTGGTTCGTGCGCGATCTCGACATCCGCGCGAAACTCGTGACCGCGGCCGCGCAGGAACCCCTCACCGAGCTGCTCACCGCCAAGGAACGCGACGCGGTGCGGCTGCAGCGCGTGCAGGCGTTCTTCGGCCGCCTGCTGCAGGACGAGCGGCTGTTCGCGCTCGGCTTCTGCGACACGACGGGCAGGCTGGTGTACAAGACGCAGGCGCTGCCGGCGCAAGTCGCCTGCCGCAAGCCGAGCGCGCCCGTCGCCGACTTCGGCTACGTGCTCAAGCTGCCCGGCGGGCCGCTGCACGTCGCCGCGAGTCCCGTGGTGCTCGAGGACCAGCATCTCGGCGAGATGCTGATCGTGCACGACATGAGCTTCATCGAGCGGCGCAGCGCCGACACCAAGAAGTACATCGTGTACCTGTTCGCGGCGCTCGGCGCGGTGGTCGCGCTGATCACGGTGGTGATCGCGGAGATCTCGTTCCGCGGCTGGATGGCCGGCATCAAGGCGCTGATCCGCGGCCAGTCGCTCGCGCTGTCGCCGCAGCCCAAGGCGCGCGAGCTGCGGCCGATCGCGCGCGATCTCGAGGCGCTGGTGCACGACCTGGACGCCGAGCGCCGCATGCGCGACGAAGCGCAGATCAGCTGGACGCCCGAGGCGCTGCGCGGCATCCTGCGCGAGGACCTGAAGGGCGACGAGATCCTGATCGTGTCGAACCGCGAGCCCTACCTTCACGTGCGGCGCGACGGGCGCGTCGAGGTGCGGCGACCCGCCAGCGGCCTGGTGACCGCGCTCGAGCCGGTGATGCGCGCCTGCTCGGGCACCTGGATCGCACACGGCTCCGGCAACGCCGACCGCGAAGCGGTCGATGCGCAGGACCACGTCATGGTGCCGCCGGAGAAGCCGGCGTACCGCATCCGCCGCGTCTGGCTCTCGAAAGAGGAGGAAGCGGGCTACTACTATGGATTCGCCAACGAGGGATTGTGGCCGCTGTGCCACATCGCCCACACGCGGCCGGTGTTCCGCGCCCCCGACTGGGAGCACTATCGCGAGGTCAACCGGCGCTTCGCGCGCGCGGTGGAAAGCGAGTCGCGCACCTCGGACCCGATCGTGCTGGTGCAGGATTACCACTTCGCGCTGCTGCCGCGCATGATCCGCGAGCGCATGCCGCGCGCAACGATCATCGCCTTCTGGCACATTCCCTGGCCCAATCCGGAGGCCTTCGGCGTCTGCCCGTGGCGCGAGGAGATCCTCGAGGGGCTGCTCGGATCGTCGATCCTTGGGTTTCACACCCAGTACCACTGCAACAACTTCTTCGATACCGTGGACCGCTACCTCGAGGCGCGCGTCGACCGCGAATCGTTCACCATCTCGTACGGGGGTGAGCCGACCGAGGTGCACCGCTATCCGATCTCGATCGAATGGCCGCCGGCGCCGCTCGCCGAGCAAAAGCCGGTCGCCGAATGCCGCGAGCGCATCCGCCGCGAACTCGGGCTCGCCGCCGATGCGCACATCGGCGTCGGCGTCGACCGGCTCGACTACACCAAGGGCATCCTGGAGCGCTTCGCCGCCATCGAGCGCCTGCTCGAGCTGGAACCGCACTGGATCGGTCGCTTCGCCTTCGTCCAGATCGCGGCGCCGTCGCGCTCGAGCATCGAGGAGTACCAGAACCTGGACGGGCGCGTGCGCGCCGCCGCGCAGCGCATCAACGAGCGCTACGGCACGCCGGCCTGCCAGCCGATCGCGCTGCGCATCGAGCACCACGACGCCGCACAGGTGTATGCCTATTACCGCGCCGCCGACCTGTGCTTCGTCTCGAGCCTGCACGACGGCATGAACCTGGTCGCCAAGGAATTCGTCGCGGCGCGCGACGATGAGCGCGGTGCGCTGATCCTGTCGCAGTTCACCGGCGCCGCGCGCGAGCTGCCCGATGCCCTGATCGTCAATCCCTACGACACCGAGGAATGCGCTGCGGCGCTGCGGCTGGCGCTCACCATGCCGCCCGACGAGCAGCGCAGCCGCATGCGCAGCATGCGCAGGCTGGTGCAGGAATTCAACGTCTACCGCTGGGCGGGCCGCATGCTGCTCGATGCCGCGCGCGTGCGCCAGCGGCGGCGCCTGGCAAGCGGGTCAAAACGCTCGGCCCAGATCGTCGATCTGCGCCGCGCCTAGACCCGCCGATGCCGCCGTTCGCCGCCGGCTGGGCCCTGTTCCTCGACGTGGACGGCACGCTGCTCGACCACGCGGAACATCCCCAGGCCGTGCACGTCGAGGCCGCGCTGCTCAAGATGATCGAGGGACTGCTCGATGCCACCGGCGGCGCGCTGGCGCTGATTACCGGCCGCTCGGTAGAGGACGTCGACCGGCTGTTCGCCCCGCTCGCCGTGCCGCTCGGCGGGCAGCACGGCACCGAGCGCCGCTCGGCCGACGGGACGCTGCACCGGCACGGACCTGCGCTCGAGCACCTCGGACGCGCCGCCGCCGAGCTGGTGCGGCTCACTTCGGCGCACGCCGCTCTGGTGCTCGAAAACAAGGGCATGACGCTGGCGCTGCATTATCGGCGCGCGCCCGAGCTGGGCGTCCTCGCCGAACGCGAAATGCGGCGCGTCGCCGCGGCGCTGGGCGATGAGTTCGAGTTGCAGGCCGGCAAGTTCGTGCTCGAGATCAAGCCCAGCGGCAAGGACAAGGGCTCGGCGATCGTCGAGTTCATGGCCGAGGCGCCGTTCCTGGGGCGCATTCCGGTGTTCGTTGGCGACGATCTGACCGACGAGTACGGTTTCGACGTCGTGAATCGCGCCGGCGGCCACTCCGTCAAGGTCGGGCCGGGCGCATCGCGCGCGCACTGGCGCCTGGGCGATGCCGCCGGCGTGCGGCGCTGGCTGGGCGAGTACCTGCGGCACTGCGGCGGCGTGCACATCGCCCGGACGGGCGGATGAGCTCGCTCGAACTCGGCGCGATCGGCAATTCGAGCATCGCCGCCCTCGTCGACCCGAAGGGGGAGATCGTCTGGGCCTGCCTGCCGCGCTTCGACAGCGATGCGGTGTTCTGCTCGCTGCTGCGCGCGCGGGCGAGCGACCAGGATTTCGGTTTCTTCGCCGTGGAACTGGCGGGGTTCGAGCGCAGCGAGCAGGCGTACGTCGCGAACACGCCGGTGCTCGTCACCCGCCTCTACGACGCGAGCGGCGGCGCGATCGAGATCACCGACCTGGCGCCGCGCTTTCGCCAGTTCGGCCGCCTGTTCTGCCCCAGTCAGCTGGTGCGCATGGTGCGCCCGCTCGCCGGAAGCCCGCGAGTGCGCGTGCTGCTGCGGCCGGCTGCCGACTACGGCCGCAGCCGGCCGCAGCGCACCTGGGGCTCCAACCATGTGCGCTACGTCGGCGCCGAGCACGTCGTGCGCGCCACTGCCGACTGCTCGATCACCGCGCTGCTCGAGGAAACGCCGTTCGTGCTGCGCGCCCCGTTCGCGCTGCTGCTCGGACCCGACGAGACGCTGCAGGGCGCGGTGGCGGAAGTCGCGCGGCGCTTTCTCGAGCAGACGGTCGACTACTGGCAGGACTGGGTGCGCGATCTCTCGATTCCGTTCGAATGGCAGGACGAGATCATCCGCGCCGCAATCACGCTCAAGCTTGCGGCGCACGACGACACCGGCGCCGTCGTGGCGGCTTTCACGACCTCGATCCCGGAGTCCGCGGCGAGCGGACGCAACTGGGACTATCGCCACTGCTGGCTGCGCGATGCCTACTTCGTGGCCAACGCGCTCAACCGGCTCAACGCGACGCGCACCATGGAACGCTACCTCGGCTACATCATCAACATCGCCGCGCGCGACGAGGGCGCCCTGCAGCCGGTCTACAGCGTCAGCGGACGGCCGGAGATCGAGGAGCGCGAGCTCGATTCGCTGCCGGGCTACCGCGGCATGGGACCGGTGCGCGTCGGCAACCAGGCGTACCGCCAGGTGCAGAACGACGTCTACGGCTCGGCGGTGCTCGCGGCGACCCACGCCTTCTTCGACCAGCGCCTTTACGCCGTCGGCAACGAGGGCCTGTTCCGGCAACTCGAAGCGCTCGGCGAGCGCGCAGTGGCGGTGCACGCGCAGCCCGATGCCGGGCTGTGGGAACTGCGCGGCGCGGCGCACGTGCACACGTTTTCGAGCGTGATGTGCTGGGTCGCCTGCGACCGGCTGGCGAAGATTGCGTCGCGCCTCGGCCTGCAGGAGCGCTCGCGCCACTGGCGCATGCACGCCGACGGCATCCACGCCGTGGTCTGCGCGCGCGCCTGGCACGCGGGCCGTGGCAGCTTCGCAGCGACTTTCGAGGGCGAGGCGCTCGACGCGAGCCTGCTGCTGCTGGCGGAGCTCGGCTTTCTGCGCGCCGACGACGCGCGCTTCGCGGGCACCGTCGCGGCAGTCGAGCGCGAGCTCAAGCGCGGCGATTTCGTGTTCCGCTACGCGGCGCCCGACGATTTCGGCACGCCGGCGAACGCCTTCATCGTCTGCACCTTCTGGTACATCGACGCGCTCGCGGCGCTGGGGCGCCGCGACGAGGCGCGCGCGCTGTTCGAGGCGACGCTCGCGCGGCGCAACCGCCTGGGGCTCTATTCCGAGCACATCGACCCGGCGAGCGGCGAGCTGTGGGGCAACTTTCCGCAGACCTACAGCATGGTCGGCATGATCAACTCCGCCACCCGGCTCAGCATTCCCTGGGACCAGGCGTTCTGAGTGCTGCTCGCCGGCGACATCGGCGGCACCAAGGCGCTGCTGGCGCTCGCCGACGCCGGCGCGGTGCGCTTCGAGCGCCGCTACCGCTGCGGCGACTTCGCCGCGTTCGGGGCGCTGCTCGAGCGTTTCCTCGCCGATGCGGGTCGCGCGCTGGGCGGGCCGCCGGACATCGAGTGCGCCGGCTTGGGCGTGGCGGGCCCGGTGCAGGGCGCGCACGTCAGGCTGACCAACCTGCCTTGGGAGATCGACGCGGCAGATCTGGGTATCGCGCGCGTGCACCTGCTCAATGATTTCGAGGCCAATGCGCACGGCCTGGACGCGCTCGGCGAGGACGACCTCGCGACGCTGCAGCAGGGCGCGCCGCTCGAAGGCGCGCCGCGCCTGTTGATCGGCGCCGGCACGGGGCTGGGAGTCGCCTTCGTCGTCGGTCGCAGCCGCAGCCTGCGCGTCATCGCCGGCGAAGGCGGACACGTCGCGTTCGCGCCGGCCGACGACCTGCAGGACGCGCTCTGGCACCACCTGCACCCCGCGCTGGGACGCGTCGAACTCGAACACGTCGTTTCCGGCGCAGGCCTGGCGCGCATCTATGCCTTCCTGCGCGACAGCGGCCGCTACGCCGAGAGCTCCGCGACGCGCGCAGCGCTGGCTGCGGGCGATCCTGCGCCCGTCATCGCGCGCGCGGCGCTCGAGTCCGGCGACACACTGGCGCTCGCGGCGCTCGATCTGTTCATCGCCTGCTACGGCGCCGCCGCCGGCGATCACGCGCTCGCGGTGCTCGCGCGCGGCGGCGTCTACCTGGCGGGCGGCATCGCCCCGAAGATTCTTCCGCGTCTGCGCACGGGCGGCCTCGTCGCGGCGTTCAATGCCAAGGGCGACTTCGCCGATGCGGCCCGAGCCTGCCCGGTGCAGGTCGTCACCAATGAGCGGCTCGGCCTGCTGGGGGCCGTGGCTGCGGCGGGCCGCTTGACGTAATCCAATGACGCAACTGCCGGCGCAGCCGGCACAGCGATCCGGCGGCAAGAAGTCGTGATGTGCGTCGCATAACCGAGGAGGCCTCATGCAACTCACCATCCTGATCGGTATCGCATTGGCAATCGTAGCCGTGGCGTTTGCGCTGCAGAACAACGTCCCGGTGACCGTGACCTTCCTCCTGTGGCGCTTCGACAGCACCCTCGCGATGGTGCTGCTGCTCGCGGTCGCGATCGGCGCCCTGATCGTCGCCTTTCTCTCGACGCCCTCGGTTTTGCGGCTGCAATGGCAGGCCGCGCGCCAACGCAAGCAGATCGCCGCGCTCGAACAGTCCCGCGACGAACTGCAGGCGCAGCTCAGACGCCTCGGGACGGGCGCAGCGCGGCCGGGAACGGAAACGGATTCCGCGCTGGCGAAGATGGCCCCGCGGCGTCCCTAGCGCTCACCGGCCGGCGCGCAGGCGCTCGACCTGGCGCCAGACGAGGTCGGGCAGCGACCCGCTGTCGGCATAGCGCTCGCGCATCCAGCGCGCGTCGTTGCCCTGGCGCACGATCGCCTCGATCTCGCCGAGCGCCGCCTCGGAGTCGAGCTCGCGCGCGTGCGCCGCGAGCGCCTCGAGCGTCGCCAGCACTTCCTCGCCGATGCCGCGCCGCGTGCCGGCAACTGGATCGACGAACTCGCCGCCGAGGCCGAAGCGGCACGCCTGGAAGCGGTTATAGGTGTAGGCGAGGTACAGGTCCTCGGAGATGCGGTGCGGCCGCTCGACCAGCAGCCAGCGCGCGAGCGCCTGCGCGTAAGCGGCGAGCGCGGCGGCGCGCTCCACCGTGAGCGGCGTGTCGCAGACGCGGATCTCGATCGTGCCGAACTCGGGCTTCGGCCGGATGTCCCAGTAGAAATCCTTCATGCTCTCGACGATGCCGGCGCCGCGCAGCCTGCCGAAATAGGCGTTGAATTCGTCCCAGGTCTGCACGAAAGGCGCGCGGCCGGAGAGCGGGAACGCGAACACGGCGTTGAGCCGGGACGATTCGAACGCGGTGTCGACGCCCTGGTAGTAGGGCGAGGCCGCCGAGAGCGCGATCAGGTGCGGGATGTAGCGCGACACCGCGTGCAGCAGGTAAAGCGCGTCGTCGCCGTCGGGACAGCCGAGGTGCACGTGCTGGCCGAACACGGTGAACTGCTTGGCGAGGTAGCCGTAGAGCTGCGACACGTGCTTCATGCGCGGCGCGTCCATGATGCGGCGCTCGCTCCAGTGCTGGAACGGATGCGCGCCGCCGCCCGCGACCCCGACGTTGAGCTGTGCCGCGACCTCGAGCAGCGTGTCGCGGAGCTGCTGCAGCTCGGCCCGCAGCGGCGCGTACCGGCTGTGGATCCCGGTGCTCACCTCGATCATGCTCTCGGTGATCTCGGGCTTGATCTCGCCCGGATGGCGGCGCTTCGCCACCTGGGACAGGAGGTCGGAGGCCGCGCGCGTCAGGTCGCAGTCGCGCGCATGGACCAGCTGCAGCTCGAGCTCCACGCCCATCGTGAGCGGCGCCGACTTGCGGAATTCGAGCGGCTGCACGCCCTCAGCTCCTCGCCTCGTCGGCTTCGCCCGCGCGCGTCAGCGCGAAGTGCGTCAGCAGCGGCCCGAGCAGCTCGAGCATCGCGATGGCGCTCACCACGATGGCCGCGAGCGCCGGGCCGAACTGCGGATAGAGCCGCGCCGTGTCGTGCATCAGCACGATGGCGAGCCCCGACATCGGCGTCAGCGCGAGCGCGAGGAGCGACGCCTTGCGCAGCGGCAATCCGGACGCGGGCGCGAGCGCGAACACGCCGAGCGCCTTGCCGGCGAAGCGCGCCGCGACAAGCACGCCCCCCGCCGCCGCGCCGGCGGGCACCAGCCCCCATTCGAGCTTCGCCGCCGTGATCGCGAACAACAGGATCAGCAGGATGCGGCCGAGGCGGCCGAACTCGAGCGACACGAACAGCCTGCGCCGGTCGTAGATCCGCGTGATGGCGCCGAACGCGAGCAGCGCGAGCGCAACCGACAGGTTGAGCGTCGCGCTCGCCCAGACCGCGAGCGCCACGAGCGCCACGACGCACAGGAACTGGGCATCGTGGCGCCGGCCAAGGAGCCGCAGCAGCGCGAGGGTCGCCGCGGCGAAGAGCGCCGCCAGCACGGTCGAGCCGAAGATGAGGTAGAGCGGGTGCAGCAGCACCGCGCGCCAGTCGCCCGAATACTCGCGCGCCAGCCAGGCGAGCAGCACGCTCACGGCGACGAAGGCGTAGGCCGAGTTGAGCGCCGTGAGCAGCATGGCGCGCTCGGCCACCTGCCCCTGCGCCCGCAGCTCGCGCGTCACCGTCAGCACCACGGCCGGCGCCGTCGAGATGCCGATTGCGGCCGCCGCGGCGGCGATGAGCGGCGGCGCGTCAACTGCAAGCAGCACCACGAACATGGCGCCGAAGGCGAAACCGCTTTCCAGCACGCTGGTGGCGAGCAGCCACGGATTGCGCCGCAGCCACGACAGGTCGACGCGCTGGCCGAGCTCGAACAGCACCATGCCGACGGCGAAATCGAGCAGCGGCCGCAGCACCTCGAGCGCATCCTCGTCGAGCGCGCCGAGCGCATGGGGCCCCAGCGCCGCGCCGACCGCGATCCAGCCGAGCAGGCGCGGCAGGCGCAGCCAGCGCTGCACCGCCTCGCCGGCGAGTGCCGCAGCGAGCAGCAGCAGCGCGTACCAGGGCAGCTGCGCCGCGGCGGACGCGAGGTCCGGGAGGAAAAACAGATCGGACACGCCCGGCGGCTAGCGCGAGTGGACCCTGAAAGCCGGCGCGTTGCCGTCTTTCGTCTGGCCAGCGTACAAGGTGAGATGCGGGAACGGAATCTCGATGCCGCGCTCGTCGTAAGCTTTTTTCAGCCGCCCGAGGAACTCACGCCGCACGTTCCACTGCTCGATGCCGCGCACCTTCAGCCGGCAGCGCAGCATCACCGCCGAATCGGCCCAGCGCTCGACGCCGATGATCTCGACGTCATCGAGGATCCTCGCGCCCCACGCCGGATCGGCGCGCAGCTCGCGGCCCACCTCGCGCATCACGGCGAGTGCCTCGTCCACGTGCTCGCGATAGGCGACGCCCACCTCGATCACCGCCTGCGCGTAGTCGCGCGTGCGGTTGGTGACGGTCTTGATTTCGCCGTTCGGCACGAAATGAACGTGGCCGTCGAAGTCGCGCAGCCGGACGTAGCGCAGCGTCACCTCCTCCACCAGGCCGCCGACGCCCGCGACCGAGACCACGTCGCCCTGCCGGATCTGGTCCTCGAGCAGCAGGAAGAAGCCGGCGAAGTAGTCCTTCACCAGGCTCTGCGCGCCGAAGCCGATGGCGATGCCCGCGACACCCGCGGTGGCGAGCACCGGCGCGATCGAGATGCCCAGCTCGTTCATCACCAGCATCGCCGCCACGATCGTGATCACGACGGAGCCGAAATAACGGAACACGCGGCACAGCGTTCCGACGCGCTTCGCCTCCTCGGCGTCGCGCACGCGCCCCTCCATGTAGGCGCGAAACCGCCGGATGCCGCGCCTGACCACGACCAGCGCCGCCCAGCCGGCGGCGAGGATGATCAGCACGTTGAGCGCCGAGCGCAGCGCGGGTCCGGAGCCCGCCACCAGCGACAGCCGCAGCCCGTCGAGCCATTCGCTCACTGCACGCTCCTCCAGTGCTACTGCATGGGGATTCCTTGACGGCCGTCCGATTTTAGCTCGCATAGGGCTTGCGGACCGATTCGTCTCTGCTATGCTCGCTCCATCCGCAACGCAGAAGGAGGATCGTCATGACGAAGTTCCACGCTCGCATCATTGCAGCCCTTGCCCTGGTGTCACTCGCCGCCGCCGCATGGGCGCAACCCAAGCCCAATCCGGCCTGGCCCAAGACGCTGACCCTGGGGACCGCGTCGGTCGGCGGCACGTACTTCGTGTACGGACAGGTCTGGGCGAGCCTGGTGAACGAGAAGCTCGGCACCACCATCAGCACCCAGCAAACTCAAGGGCCGAACCAGAACATCATCCTCACCGACAACAAGCAGGTCGACCTCGGCATGACCACCATGGGGGTGGCGCTGCAGGCCTGGAACGGCACCGGCGAGTGGACCAAGGGCAAGAAGTACCAGAACATCCGCGCCACCTTCCCGATGTACGACACGCCGTTCCACTTCATCGCGCTCGACAAGTCGGGCATCAAGTCGGTGAAGGACCTCGTAGGAAGGAAATCGGGCATCGGCCCGCGCGCCGGGACCTGCGGCACGTACTTCCCGCTGTTCTTCAAGGCGCTGGGGGTCGACACGACGATCCGCAACGGACAAGCCTCCGACATGGCGGCCAACCTGCAGGACGGACTCATCGACGCCTTCCCGTTCTGCGCCGGCGTCCCGATCGCGGCCTTCTCGGAGCTGGAAACCACGAACAAGGTGCGCTTCTTCACCTTCACCGACGACGAGTTGAAGAAGCTCAAGACCGCGCTGCCCGAGCTTTCCGACTCGGTGATCCCGAAGAGCACTTACAAGCAGCAGACCGAAGACCACAAGACGGTCGGCGTGTTCAACTTCGGCATCGCGCACAAGGACCTGCCGGAAGACCTGGTGTACGCCATCACCAAGGCGGTGCTGGAGAACAACCCGCAGATGGTCAAGGGGCACGCCGCGTCGAAGGAAACGCTGGTGCAGAACTGGAACCGCAACACCTTCCTGCCGTTCCACCCCGGCGCGGCACGCTATTACAAGGAAAAGGGCATCAACGT